>Ga0155827_17_pt28 | contig 1122 bp, 2 predicted proteins | sample RifCSPlowO2_01_FD_107481 | JGI IMG/M metagenome (GOLD analysis project Ga0155827, IMG submission 107481) | Microgenomates group bacterium RIFCSPLOWO2_01_FULL_46_13 | reverse complement strand
AATTTGAGCGGCTTCGCCGCGATCTTTGACAATTTCAAGTTTTTCTATGAGTTAATCATAACTCATTACAGTAAATTTTTCAAGAAAAATGAGCCTGAAAAATTTACTGCTTTGGCGGTAAATTCTTTAGCACTTTTACAAAAAAAAGCCCCTTTGGATTTTTCGTCATAGACGATTTCCGCGGGGGCATGGGTACGAGCAGGTTCGTGGGCGGGTGGTTTACTGGATTCTTTGGAGTTCCTTCTCTCCGTTTCCTTGCAGTTCGGCGAAACGTCCCTCCGGGTCCTTCTTGTCCCACTCGACGGTGAGTAGTCCGTGTTCGTTGATGTATCTGCAAAATGGCCGAAATTCCACCACCTTAGCAAAGGATTCAACGAGGGCTTGTTCCTCTTGGGACATACTCACTAGCAGGAACATATCCGGAACCCAAGTGATGTAAAACTTTGTGCCTTCCTTGGTTTGGCCACCACATCCATGGGCGTTCATGGAAAGGGGGTCAATAACCACCTCGGCGAGACCTCCCTGTTTTTCAAGGTCGCTCATCACATTGAACCAATGCCATTTCTGTGAACCATCACAACCTCGCTCAATTGTTTCTGCCATTTTTCTACCTCCTTTCAAGGTTCAGATTTCCACGATTCCCTCGTGGTAGGGTTATCTACTGCGATTTTCAATAAGGTTTAAACTTAGCATAATTATAGGTTTATGTCAAACTCGGGAGGGGAAAACAAAAAAACCGAAACTAAATTCGGAATTAAAAATGAAAAAATTTTCTTTTACAAAATGTGGTTCGAGCCGATATTTTTATCAGGTTCTTTGGCAGTTTTTGCCTCGCACAGCGAGGCAACAATTTCAAGTTTTTCTTTGGCGGCAAATTCTTTTAGCTCGACAAGTTGAGCTTCAATACTTAAAACTTGTCTGTCATCTTCTTCGGTGCTCTTGCGAGCGTAAATTATGTATTTCATATTTTTTTCTTGGTTAGTTAATAATTCTTTTTGAAAAAATTTTCTTTTACTTTGAATTAAATTCAAAACAAAACCGCTAATTGATTTTTTCGCCCAAAATTCCCTACAATTTGGTCGCCGAGCGAAGCGAGGCGAACCAACGAAATTTGACTTTTCC
>Ga0155827_19_pt5 | contig 2155 bp, 4 predicted proteins | sample RifCSPlowO2_01_FD_107481 | JGI IMG/M metagenome (GOLD analysis project Ga0155827, IMG submission 107481) | Microgenomates group bacterium RIFCSPLOWO2_01_FULL_46_13 | reverse complement strand
GTGTTTGAGGTGGTGGATTTCCATGGTGGCGGCGTCGATAGACGGCTCCAAGGCGGCGTAATCATACGGTAACTGGGGTAAGGTGTGCATAAAACCTCCGAAAGTAATGAGTAAAATAGAAAATAAAAACTTTAACGGTTTATGTTTCGCTAAGGTAGAAATTATTAGTATCTTGAAATAATGATTAATGAATAACTACGGTACTATATTTTGGGAAAGGGGACAAGGTTTAAAAACCAAAAGAAATAATTCTCTTTAAGTAAGAGAAGGGTAGTTGACGTTGTTGGCTCTCTTATTTTTTCTTCTTCCCGCCCATTATTTCCGCACAAATCTTGCAGTCGTTTTGATGGGTGGCAAAAATGTAGATAGCGGAGGCGCCGACGAGAACGTAGACCAATTGAGTCAGGCCAGAGCGGAGGCCAAAGAGGGCTTCGACTAAGTTGAAATCAAAAAGTCCGACTAAACCCCAGTTTAGGGCGCCGATGACAACCAGGGTGAAGGCTACTATATGCAGTCCTTTCATGTATTTCACCTCCCCTCCGGTGTGTTTGAACAGTAGTATTGAGTACTATCAGTGTAGGGAGAACTAAAGGTGGAGTCAAGGAAGATGCCGTTTAAACGAGGTCACTTCGGTGCGTCGGTCTTGCCACAATTTCTTGGCTAACTTTTTGCCGGTATCGGTGACAAAATAAGCGGCTAAATCTATCTTTAAGTTACCAAGATAGCTAGCCGGATCTACACCTTTTCTGACGGTATCCTGCCAAAAGTTTTCGAAGGTAAACGACCAGAGGTGATCGAGGTCGATAAGAATTTTGACTTCTTCGGGAAGCTGATGATTGAGAGCAATTTTTTCTGGCTGATCGTGGTAGCGAACTGCCTGGTAAATAAGGTGTTTTTCTTGAGCAGTGAGTGGTGGGGTAAAGTGGTACTCTGACAAAATTTTCTTGGCAAGGCGGAGACCTTCGAGAGCGTGTTTTTCTTTGGGAGCGGAGGCCTTTTTGGTGAGTTTGAGGCCGGAAACACCGAGGCTAGCGGCAATTTCTTGCTCCGATAACTGACTCCAGCCAGAATCGTGGAGAATGAGGGCGAGGGCGATAACCCGCTCATTAATCTTTTTTTCTTCGGTAAGGTTTTTAAGAAACGGAAAAACACAGGCAATATGGACGTCGGTGGTCCTTGGTTTTAGATAGGACAAAACGTATTTGAAGAATTCTCGGTACTGGGGCGGGATTTTTTCGAAATATTTATCTTCCCAAGGAATGTAAACTAGAAAATGAAGATGGTTTCTATCGAGAGTACGGGTTTTTGGAAAGACGAGGGTTAAGTCTTTGGGAATCCAGTGGTTTTGACCATCGGGAGACGTAATCTGTTTAAAATCCATAAGGCTATAATATCAACGCCCTGTTTCCAATTGGCAATCGAGGATGCATTCTTTGGAGAACTACATCGGGCTGACGAGTTGGAAATAGTTGCCGTCGGAGTCTTCGAAAGTAGCGATGAGCATGTTTTCGTCTTCCATGGGGTGATAGGGTGTAGCGATGACTTTGGCGCCCAGTTTTTGGATACGGGCAAATTCTGCTTCGACCTCTTTGGTTTCGAAGTTAATGATAACCCGAGCTGGCTGTTTGCTTTTGCCTTTAACTTGGCTGTGGGAGCCGATAAATAAGGTCAAACCGCCCACTTCAAAACCGGTCCAGCTGCCTTCGGACCAGGCGGGTTTGGTGGTTAAAATTTTTTGGTAGAAGTCAGCCAATTTTTTAGGCTGGGCAGAACCGAGCATGACCGCATTTAATTTGAGCATATAACCTCCAATAAACTAATGGCTTGATTGTAGCAGAAATGTGGCTAGAAGGCGTATAATCCAGAGCGATGAGCGAAAAATTGGTGGAAATACTGCCGATGCTAGCAAAGGATATTGAGCTGGTTTGGGAGCTTGGTATTGCAACACCGGAGTTTGATACCGGGGATCAATCGCCTCGGTTTTATAGTCAAGAAGCGCTGGGACGAATGGTTGAAAGCGATGATTGTGTGTGTTTGGTGGCAAAAAATAAAGATGATGAGGTGGTGGGTTTTATCCTGACTTCAATACTTACTGCTCCGCGTGATGCTATTATCCACACAATACGAGTTGCTGATGACTTTCAAAAACAAGGGG
>Ga0155827_17_pt35 | contig 2225 bp, 2 predicted proteins | sample RifCSPlowO2_01_FD_107481 | JGI IMG/M metagenome (GOLD analysis project Ga0155827, IMG submission 107481) | Microgenomates group bacterium RIFCSPLOWO2_01_FULL_46_13 | reverse complement strand
GGTCGTGGGTACTACCATTCCCTGGCCGCCCTCGTATTTCTGGCTTCCGAAGAAGCCATTAAGCGAGTGCGGTCCACCGGGAGGCAGTTCCCACTGGCCTTCGAAGTGTTCAAGGTCCATTTTGGCCAGAGCTTCGAGGTTTTCCCCCGATGGCGGCCAGGCGAAAAAGGCGCGTACGTTATGTTCGTACGCATGATCGCCCGGCTTCTGAGCCGAAATCGAAAACTCAAACACCCTCTGGGGCTCGGGTGTGGGTTGGGATGGTTGAGGCGTTCCCGGCGCTGGCGTACCAGCCGGAGTCGGAAACGCTAGGCCGGGTGGGGGAGTCGCTGCTGGCAGCTCGACGCCGCGAAGTTGAGCAGAAATATTCCCCACCCAATTCCCAAACTTGTTTACGTATCCCAATACCTCGATGGCATTGGGATGCTGGTCAAACCAGTCGAGGACCGCGGTGATTTTGTCGCGGGCAAATTTCGCCCGTTCCATCCACTTGCCCAACTCCTCCGGGTTCCCCGGTAAGGTAGGAAAGATGGGCACAAACTGATGGACTTGCTCTATCAGCTGGTCGGCCTCGGTGTAGAAACGGCCGTAGTTCTCATACCAGCTGATGAGTTGGTTAAGCTGATCGCGCTGCCCTCGCAGTCGCGTCAGCCACCCTGGCCCTTCGCCAGGTTTTGGAAATTTCTTTGTCGCCGGAGGTCGGGGAGTTGGTTCAGGGCCGGGCGCCGGTTCTTCACTAGGCTCTCCAGCAACACACTTCCAAAAGGTGTTGTGGTTTTTAATGTTCGCCCCTGTTTTCAAATTACGAAACCAGGCGTGAACATGTGGTACCCCACCGCTCCGGCCGAGCTTATCGTTCAAGCCGATCTGCTGACCGGCCCGAACGTGTTGGAGACCACGCACTGTGGCTTTCAAATGCAAGGCTCCAAACTCCCGTTTACCGTCGGACGATTCTATCCGCACGACGGTGTTGCCGAATCTATCATGGCCTATGAAGACCACGGTGCCGGCAAAGGGGGAGAGGACCGGGACACCCTTCGGCGCCCAGTAATCCCAGCCCCTGATGGGTCCCGCCGTACACGAGCCGTCCTCGCAGCCCGTATGGTAGCCAATGCTACCGCGGGACCAATTTGTACCGGCCGGGAACAAAAAGCACGGCCCGGGTTGGGCCGACGCAGCTTTTGCCTCGGCAGGGGCGGGTGGCATTAACATCGAAAAAAGCGCGGCTAGGAACAGTAATCCCAGCGCACGCCGTGAAGAAAAATGCGCGCGCATGGATTCACCTCCGCGCTTCTAAGATCCCCGCCCTACGGGCTGGGGTCGACTCCCTTTTTGGGAAACCGAACACCGGACAGCTCTCATCTTACTGTCCATTGTTCGGCTTCCCAATGAAGCCAACCCCCAACATCCATAAAGGAACTTCCTTACAAGGAAGTTCCTTGCTTGAGTAAAAGGAGGTATTATTTTTTATGCAGTATTCCTTCGTTCACTTTTTAAGGAGCAAGTCACGTAGTGACTTGCGACGCAAACCCTCCGAAGCTTCCGAATGCGAAGCCCGACCAAATGATCGAGCGAGCAAGTCGCTAAACGAAGGAGGGGTAAGGAGCGCGCGAAGCGCTACCCGCATGTCACCCGCAACTTTCCTGTTAATTTTCACCACGCCCAAATACCACCGCTATCGGTGGCCTTGATCGTGGCAAATTTTCGAGCAGTCTTTGGCAGCTCGATGAAATAGGGATTTTGAGGAATAAAAAAAAGCCCTTCCCGATATTTATCGGGATAAAGGCTTTAAAAATCAGGGTGTGAGGTTTTCTTTCACCGTGGCCGAATTGTAACCCTCCCAGGGGAGAAGTCAAGGCTTAACAGTAATCAGTGATTAGCCACTAGCGACTAGTGAATAAACAATAGTAAATAGACAACAGTGATAACTACGTTCTGCGATCTACCGCCTACGCATCTGCTTCAAAACGCCACTTCCACCAATTTGCCATTTTTCTCTTCGTAAATCGGCAACTTATCCCGGACAGAATGATCGGTAAACAAAACGCCGTTTAAATGATCTATCTCGTGCTGGATGACCCGGGCAGGGAAGTGGCTGAAAGAAGAGGTGATAGGGAATAGGGAATAGGGAATAGGCCGTTGCTTATTAGCATTCAAATCAAGAGATTGGTACTTTAGAGTAATGCTTTCGGCCCGCCACACCGGTCCGTAAATGCCGGGGATCG
>Ga0155827_17_pt34 | contig 3145 bp, 3 predicted proteins | sample RifCSPlowO2_01_FD_107481 | JGI IMG/M metagenome (GOLD analysis project Ga0155827, IMG submission 107481) | Microgenomates group bacterium RIFCSPLOWO2_01_FULL_46_13 | reverse complement strand
GGACTCAACTATTTCCGGATTTATAAATACTTTACTAACCAGCCGGTCAGCGTCTGTTGGATAACGGTTAAGTTGGTCATCGTCGGGCAGATAGGTGACAAAAAGTCGCCAAAGTTTACCAACCTGGACAGCTGATAAACCCACGCCAGCCGGATCGGTTTTTTTCATGAGCGTTTCAGCCATGTCAACAATAAGTCGAACAATCTTTTTATCCACAGTTTTCACGAGAGTACTTTTTTCTCGCAATACTCGGTTGGGTACAGTTACTATGGGTAGAGTCATAAAGAGATTTTAGAATTTTACACTTAAACTTAACCTGTTCTTGATATTGACCCCTGTTTAGTTGATGTAATTAGTTCGGGTCGTGAAAGACAATTGTATCAGATGAAGTAAACGAGTCACTAATTTTTCCTAAAGTCCCGAATTCCCTTTGCAATCACCCGCATTTTGTGGTAACAATACACACTCAATGTGTAATAAGAAATTATGCCCCAGTTAGTAGAATCGTCACATCGTCCACACGACGACATAGAACTTCGATTTCGCTCACTCCTACTTCCTTTAGTAACCGGCTCACGGGAAGGAGACTGGTTCCTTCAAGGTGAAAAAGTGGCCGAATTCAGACAAGAAGCACTAGTAACCGTTCCCCAGGTACCGCTGGCAGTTGCTCCCGTGTTAGTCCTACGTCCTGTTAACCTTGTCAATGATACGGTTGCCAGCTTGTTTCCTGACCGCTGCGGCTTAACTTGCTGGGAAGGAGTAGTCTATCCTGTCATTGCCGTCAACCCTGCCAACCAATGGTATGCCCGCCAACCAATTGATGCTAGGTTGGTAACGCCAGAGCTTCGAGACTTTCTTCTTCAAAATCTTAACTGGACCGTTTAAAATTACTCTAGCTTCGTCGCCGCTTTGGTAGCCACCCTGGCTAAGGCTGCTTGAATTGTCTCGTTATCGGGGTTTAATTTTTCCAAGAAGTAACCATACTGGTTAGCCGCTTTATCAAATTCTTCCAAATCTTCGTACACCAAACCCAAGGTATACACCGCTTGTTCGTAATCCCTTTTAAGTTCAATAGTTTTTAAAAGCGTTGCCTGTGCTTGCTCTAATTTGTTCTGCTGTATTTCCACCAAAGCCAGGTTAAACCATAACTTGGCATCCGTCGGCGCTAATGTTAAAGCCTTACTTAGGGTCTCGTGGGCTTGATCAAGAAGGCTGGGGTCAAACGCCAGCAAATCGACCAGGAGACGCGCCCGGCTTTTGTAAAAGTTTATATTAACCGGGCTAAGCCAAATCACCTCATCAGATAACTCCAAGGCCGCTTCGGCCATTTGCGCTGCCGCACTGGATTCATTGACCGTCAAAAGTGACAGCGCCGCCGCCCCGGCCGCCTGACCCAACTCATCTTTATAGACCGGCTCGCGGGGAAGCAGCCTGACCGCCTCTTGCAAGTTAGTCAAAGCTGTCAAATAGTCTGTTGACTCCGCTTGTTTACCGGTAGCATAGGCCATATCGGCTCTAAGCCAATTCGCTGTCCGCCATACCATATATAAACTTACAATTAGAATTAATTGCCAACCTACGAGCAGTTCGAATTTAATTTTAGTCTGCTCCACTTTTTCGTTAGCGTCGGGGGTGGCCATCCTCCAGGCTAAGGCCGGAAACATAAAGAACAGTAACCCCACTACCACCGTCGAAAAACCAAAAAAGTTACTGGTAGCTACTGCCATAAAGCCGGCCAATAAAGCCATCAGCACTAGTTGGCTTTGCTTTTTGTCTGCAGCATTTTTCATTTTTAATTTTTCATTTTTAATTTGTTTTACTGTCCACCACCCGTAACCGATCATAATCACCAAGTAACTGGCTAAGCCGAAAGTTCCGCTGGTGGCCGCCAAATTCAAAAACTCGTTGTGGGCTTTGTTATAGAGGTAGTCCCACTCCGACACTAAATTGTGCTCACTGGGTCGAAAAAAATAATAGCTATAGGCAAACGTTTCCACGCCGCTGCCAAACCAGGGATAGTGACGCCAAATATCAATAGCTCCCTTCCAGACAATGCGACGGATATCACCCGATTCGGTGCCGCCGGTCTCAAGCTGCGTTCCGGCCGCCAGGGGAGTGGGCGTCACCTCCTTTGTTTGACTAGCTTCTCGTTTCATCGACGAAGGCAACACCCCTTCGCCAAAACTTAAAAGTAAGACGGCTACCATCGCCGCTACCACGGTAAAATTCAGCCCCACCCGTTTTAGCTTAATCAATCGGCCGCGAAACCAGAAGACCATTGACCAGTAGCCGGTTAATCCCACACCGGTAGCGGCCAGCCCCGAGCGGGACTTAGTAAAAATAAGGGTGAGAAGGAACACCCCAAACAACCCCCACATTAGTTTTTGTTTTTTAAAGTCGGCTAACCCCCAACTCAAAGGCAGAATGAGGATCATAGTTAGGTATGCCGCCAGCCAATTAGGTTGGCCAAAGGTACCAAAGATTCGGTATTTAGGGTTTGTGGCCTCACTCCAACAATCGGTCGACGCTTGGCCACGTAGTATCAAGCAACTGGGTGAAATTTTGAAATGTTCAGGCAACGCATACAAAGACACCACCACCCCTCCGCAAACAAGCGCTACTATTAGCGATTTGATGGCTTTCTGGGGAACGTTGCTTACTAAGGCGAAAAACAAAATCAGGTAACTGACAGTACTAATTAGACCGCCATGGAAGCGGGAATAGTAACCAAATAAACTAGTATGGCGGTCAATAGAAACAATCGTCGCTACTAGTTGGGAAATAAAAAATATGATTAGGGGTATGGTGAAAGGAGTTTTCTGCCACAGGATTTTTCTTTGTCCCACCATCCGCATCAGCCACACCGCTAAAATAAGAATGGTAAAAATATAAACCATAAACATTTTAGGCAATTCGAACAGTTCTGAAGTCCGACCTGTCCAAACTAGCGGCAAAATCAAAAAGAGAACCTGAAACAGACGGGAAACCATCAGTCTTAAATATCTATCCCAATCCATGGCCTTACCCTAACAAAAAAACGGATTAGAGGGAATAGGGAACAATCGCTGTTTACTCTTTGCAGTTTCCATAGTATTCTCTTGTTGCCTAACTTCCCGCCGCATGTGGCTTGCCCACCCCTAGGCGG
>Ga0155827_18_pt5 | contig 3928 bp, 5 predicted proteins | sample RifCSPlowO2_01_FD_107481 | JGI IMG/M metagenome (GOLD analysis project Ga0155827, IMG submission 107481) | Microgenomates group bacterium RIFCSPLOWO2_01_FULL_46_13 | reverse complement strand
CAGTCCGGTAACAGGCATATTCTTCCCGGTAAAAGCAGACCGACTCTATTGGACCGCCACCGGCAGCCACGCACAGTTCACTATTACACCCGCCCACCACGCACCCCCCCAAGATAGGTATTGTTTTAGGCGTAATTAAGCTATCGCCATCAACCGGAGCCATTGACAATTGGTAGTTGGCTTGAGACACCAGCGCTTGTTGCTGTTGAGCACCCTTAACACCGAAAGGTAAACTCACGACTAAAAGCACTACATAAACGAGGCTAGTTTTTTTTGAGAAGCTGATCTGCCGCCAGGAATTAAACATTATTGCTGCCCATTTAAAGAAGGTTGGGAAAGTTTGTCTCATTATAGCTAGCATAGAAAAAGGCGGGATCAGTGTCAACCTATCCTTAGTTAGTTTGGTTAGCCCTTTAGCCTTTTGGTTCGCCGTCCGTCAAATCTTCCCCAGAATCGACCTCATCTTCAGGAAATATCGGTCTAATAATTACACCCAATACCACTAGACCCATTACGGTCAAGCCTTCAGGTAAATACTTTAACCAGCTAATAAGTTGTTCTGGTAACGTAGGCTTATAATCTCTGGGTTCGGACCCGTCCACGCTCATAATTTAACCTAAATACGCCCACAGCCTTAAATCTTTTGCACCTGAAGAAAATCGAGTTCCACCGGCGTCTCCCGGCCAAAAATCGACACCAGCACTTTCACTTTCCCTTTGGATTCATCAATAGAATCAATCATCCCTAAGAAATCAGCAAACGGCCCTTCCACAATCTTTACAGCCTCGCCGACAGAAAAACTGGCTTTGTACTTGGGAGTTTCCATGGTCATGAATTTCTGAATCGTTTCCACTTCCTGGGGAGGCAGGGGAGTCGGTTTATTGCCAACGCCGACAAAACCGGTCACTCCGGGCGTGGTTCTGACCGCCAGCCAAGAATCGTCATCAAGCACTATTTTGACCAAAAGATACCCTGGAAAAATCTTTTCCCGAACCGTTTGTTTCTTGCCACGCTTAATGATAATTTTCTCTTGCGTCGGAATGAGAATTTCCAGGATTTTGTCCGTTAGCTTCATGGTCTTGACCCGCTGGACCAAGGTATGAGCCACCCGGTATTCATGACCAGAATAGGTGTGCACAATATACCAAGCGGCTGCATCCGTCTCGGTCTCGGTAATGATCAGGTGATTTTCTTGTAAAGCGGTCAGTTCCTGACCATCAGCTTCCTTTTCCTCTGGTGGAGCCGGTAACACCTCTGCTTTTTTGCGTTTCTTTGCCATAACTAACCAATCAAAAAACCCATCAGTTTTGTAAAGATGTAATCAAAACCGCCTACCACCAGCCCTACCAGCAAACTAGTCAGAATCACTATCCAGCTTAAGCGGGTCACTTCATGACGGGTCGGCCAGCTTACTTTAATCAGCTCTTCTTTAACTTGTCGTAAATAAGCAACCAAAAAATTATCCCTCACAGTGAGGGACTTTTTAATGTCCATAATCAGATTGTAACACAAAAAGCCGGTTGAGGAAACCCTTCCATAGCTATTGTTTCTGTCTGCTTCAGCGTCCGAACCGAGCCACCAACACGGCAAAATCAAACACATCAACGTTTCCGTCATTATTCAGATCCGCTCTCTCTGACTGGGAGACAAGTGCCGCTACCAATTCAAGTACATCTTTAACATCCATATCATTATCGCCGTCAAGGTCCGGTTCGGCGCCTGTCGGTGAGGCTGATGCTGAGGGCGGCGGTGCTACCGACGGCTGGGGAGTATTCGAGGGAGCGACAGTCACCCGAATCGACCCGATACTAAAGTCGTTCCCGTAACGGGCGATTACCCATAAATCACCACTACCGGGATTAAGCGGCAGGAAACTGGCTATATTGTAATCAGGTTGGACGGTGCCCACCGTGTTGTCCGAACTCATTCCCCACTCATAACTTACCCCACTCCAGATTGGTCGACTGTACTCATCGTATGCCAAGGCCGACAATTGGGTAGGGGGAAGACCAACGGTAGTATCAATACTGCCGGGATTAATAGCTACTTGTCCCAAGCTACCAGTTAAAACAAAGTCAAACGTTGTGTGAGCAGAATGGCGGCCATCATCGTTTCCCCTGGTATAAAAATCAACCGTGTGAGAACCTAAGGAAAGATTAGATTCTGGAGGAACAAGAATAGTAACAGTAATTGTTTTTGATTCTTGTGGGTGCAACGAGAATTCGTTAGGATCCATATTCAGGTCCATTTGATAGTAATATCCATAGACATAAAAGGTACTAGCAGAACAATCTGGGGAGTCAGTGTTGGTAACGGTCACGGTATAAGTAACCGTTTGATCAAGCACTGCCGATTGAGAAAACGGAGAAATTTCCACAGTTGGGCTATTAATCCTGCAGCCGGTATAGTTTAATTGCACATTAAGATTTACCTCAGTATTGGAATGGGATAGTTGGGTGATGGTTACTCCTTGAACTGGATCAGTGAACACATCGCCATCTTCAAAAGTTGATGTTTGTGCGTCACTACGCAACGACGGTGGGGGATTGACATCTATAAGAAAAGAACGTGAGCCAGCATAAACGTCATAAGGCGTGGCATGTAGCTGAGCCCCATTGGTTATTGCCGGTGGCAAATCAGCATCCACCCCGATTGGTTGTCGATACGACAGATAATAGGAATAAACAGATTGGGGTAAGTCTATCTGTACTGCTTTAACTCCATCGCTTGTTTCTATGGGAGTTATAGAATACACCCCACTTTGAGTGGCAGTTATTACTTGTTCCGGCGCAAACCAATCAAGAAACGTTTTATGAACCGCATTAAAATGATCATGAGTTTGAGACCACCCCATGATAGCAAAAGGATCTCCATACTCAGAAGAGGGACAATCCACATTTTCTAGGGGAGAACCACTATATCCGGGTGAACACTGCAAAAAACTGGCATGACCCAGCCCCAAATTATGTCCAAATTCGTGCGACAAGATCGGTGTATAACTATTTCCCGGCATCCACATTCGCGACGGATTACCCCCCAAAGTTGCCCAGGCACTACCGGTGCAATTGTTAGGTCCAGGGAAAACGTACACCCTTCGAGAGTAGGAGGTAATATTGACTCCACTTTGAAAGGCGGCTGCATCTGCAGCTATTGCCCAGGTGTAAGAATCGCAGTAACCGGTATTTTTTTCGTACGGAATGGTGAAGTACCCATACACATCAGCAGTCATATTTTCTATAGCGCCATAAGAGTTTTCCAAATAATAAGCTCGCATGGAATCAGTGTCATCAATCATTCGCCTATGAATATCAGTTGGCGTCATTGGTTGGCTATGATCGTTCATAAAATTAAACATAATCACCGCAAACCGCTCAGTCACCCCCGGTTCAGTTAAGAGAGCTTGAGTAACGACCTGCAAATCTTGGTTCCCTCCAGTAGCCAGTACCAATTCATTCCCCAGCGCCTTTCCCGAAGCCGCCACTTGCGTATCAGTCAACAACATTTCCGGTTCATTACTGGCAAAATGTAATTGATACTCCACCGTTTCCGTCGTTGGTTCATCCAGGTAAAACTCCAGTTTCTCCTGCTGTTTGTCAAGATCGTCTATGACGATAACAGCCAGCTTTCCTTGGGTTTGTACCGTTTTTTCCACCAAACCCCGGTCTTTAATTTCTTGAGGAACATCGGCCAGTTGATCGGCAGTCAAAGCCGTCTCCAGAAAAGCTTGGGGATTGTCTTCAATAACTCTTAACAGCTCTTCCTTGCGCTGAGTCGCCGTAGCCACCACTTCATTAAGATCCGGTTGTTTACCGGTCAAAAGTGACGGCCGTGAATACCGCCGGGAAAGGTTTAGTAATTTTGAAGTTAACTCCCGAGCCTCTCGTGGAGCTTTACTCCGGTGAAATAATGCATCTTTAAGAAAAAAAAC
>Ga0155827_17_pt4 | contig 4437 bp, 6 predicted proteins | sample RifCSPlowO2_01_FD_107481 | JGI IMG/M metagenome (GOLD analysis project Ga0155827, IMG submission 107481) | Microgenomates group bacterium RIFCSPLOWO2_01_FULL_46_13 | reverse complement strand
GCCACTACCAGCGGTCACATCAACATCGTTTTCAACGTCGGCGTCGTTGTCTTGGTCAACTTTAGTTTTCGCCGTCACGTCCACTTCGATGTCGTTGTCGGTGTCGCGGGCGTTGTCAGCAATTGCCAAAGTTAGGTCAAAAGGACAACCGCCGCAGCTATCGACCACGGCCGAGTTGTGATTAAGCTCATTCAAGATACTTACTCCCACCTCAACCTTACCAGTATCAATATCAACCGTTCCTCCATTAACATCCTTCACCTCGTTATCACCGCTGGAGCTGTAGACGGTAACAGAATTGTCAACGTCCGCATCGTTATTTTGCTTTACCGTCACTTCACGACTCGTATCAACGTTAATGAAGTTGTCAGAATCGCGCATGTTTCCCGAAATGAAAAGCTCAGTGGCTCCCACCGGGATAGATAGGGAAGACAATAATAACGAACTACCAGCAATAGCAGAAGCAATTCGCTTTGTAAGTTTGGTCATTTCTTCTCACCCCCCTTCCTTTTGACCGTTATAAACTAGTAACGCTAAGTAAGTTGGCTCTCAAAAAAACGGAGGCTCTCTATCCAACCACTAGGTTGAATAAAAAGCCTCCGTTTGCGGTCAGCCGAAATCTTAACTTTTCTCTAGCTTCTGAAGTTGTTATCTAAAAATACTTGTCGCCCCTGTTATGATTATTATCCTCTTCACAAACCCTATGACATCTCTTCTATCTCCCCTCCCCGTCTTCGTTCCTCTCCTCCAAACTTAGTGACATCAATCTAACTTATTTGAAATTGGTTGTCAAGTCTGCCTTTCCTTCCTACTCCCTCATCCCAGTCTGTTTTCTTAAATCAAAGGGGAATCTTAAAAAGAGAATTCTATAAGCTCCTTATCTCCATTGATTTGACCAACCTGTAAGGAAAAATTCGTATCACTATCATTAATCGGGAAGCCGAGGCGGGTATACTTAGTCGAGATGGCTTGAACCTCGACCGGATCGTTATGTATGTCCGGCGCCAGCTTTTCTTCACTGCCGTTGACCGACAAACGCAAATAATCACGGGTGTTTATTTTGACAGTTCGGTTATAGTCATTTTCCACTTTAACTGTAAAAATCAAAAAAGATCTACCGGTAACCGCTTTAGCCACTTCCCCCTTTACCACAATTTCGTCCCTTAACTCTGCGTCTTCAATGCTGTACTTAATCGTCCCCACTTCCTCACCATTTTCGTCAACTAAAGGAAAGGTAAATTCTCGATTTATTTCACTAGTCGCTTTGGCCCCTTTCACTTCAATTCGTTCATCTTTTTGCTCGGCCACTTGCTTTGGCGAACGTGTTCCCCTGGTTAACCACCAACCAACTCCTCCCACCACTAACACCACTATGACCAGTACATACCATTTACCATTTCGTCTTCTACTCCCACTTTCCCCTGGGTTAAAACTTCGCCTTCGTAAAAATCTACTCGGTAAAAATCGCATCAGCCGTTTTGTCCTCCCCAAAAATTTCTCCCGGCCCTCCCCCTCCGGTCTTAAATTAAAAGAGGTTTCTCCACCTCCCCCTGATTGTTCGAACCGATTTCTCTTAAAAAACAGTCTCATCGTAACTACCTAATTTTTGCTTGTCAACCCTTCGTTAAGCTAACGATGGTTACTCCCCCTGGTTCCCGGCTAATTTCTACTCGAATCTCCTCCTCACCGTTATCACCCACCAATTTATTAAGCACTTTACCGTTGGTTGTCGTCTGCACAAACGTCTTCACCGAATAATTCTTGTCTTTAATCTTAGTTTTATACCACTCAGTAACTGTGTCAGAAGCGTCAGCAGTACTTAGTTCCGCCGCAGTTCCTCCCTCCTTATTAACGGTAGCGCCCGGATAATACCAAAAAGACAATCCCTCAACCACCCTTGGTGTTACTGTCGGCAAAGCTGTAGTCAGTGGCGACGAGACTGGTTTCAACGCTGTCGACTCTGGCGTTGCCGAAGGGGAAGAAGCAATAACTCCCGCCGCTGTCGCCATTACAGCCTCTGTCTGTTCTTCTCGCCCGACTCTTCTTTCCGGCAACCGGGCTGCGACCGCCGCCACAAAAACGACAATTAAAGCTATCGCTACCACCATTAAATTCATCACCGTCCAAAGATTCTTTCCCTTTACCAATCTGGCTAGTTACGCCATTTGTCTGGGATGCTTAACCGTCGTCACAGTCTTTCTAATCCGTCGCTTGGTGATCTGAGTTACCTCCCCATTGGCAACGTATACTTCTAAACTCCCATAGTCAAGATCAGCCAGTTCCGCCTTAATCTCGTTCAGTAAGGTTTCCGATATTCGTCTCGTTGAATAAATACTATGTGTCATAATTAGGCTCGCTAAAATCCCCTTTCTGGCGGAAAAAAAATCTGCCCTAGGCAGATACATTACTTTTACACACTTTGATCGCCTTGTCAAGATAAAGCAAAAACTGACGGTAGATATGATGCCTGCCTGCTCCCCATTCACTACTATCTACTTTGTATATTCGGCTTTTTTCCATAAGTAGGCATAATCAAACTGCCGGCCGGTCGACCATTAACCGAAACCTTTAGAGCATAACTTAAAGCATTTACAATACTCACCCCCACCCTTAATCCCGTAAAAGAACCAGGACCAGTCACCACCTCAACACTCGTGATATCTGCTATCGTTATCTTCTGTTTCTTAAAAGTTTCACTAATTGCTGCCAACACATTCTGCTCCCGCGCCGACTCATATCGATAGATTTTCCGCTTCCCATCAATACCTACAACTGTCTTTTGATTATCTGATGTATCTAAGTAAAGCCTCATTGCTCTTGACTGTAATTTTTCTACCTTCAGGAACCATGACAAAACTTATTTCCATTCGTTTCCTCGGCAAATACTTCTTCGCCTTTTCCGCCCATTCTACCACTACCAAGCTGTCCTTCTCCTTAGTGAGCTCAATTAGATCTATTGACCGCAAATCCTCTGTTCCCCTCACCCGATACAAATCCAAATGATACAATCTTCCCTTACTTTGGGGCAGCTGATACTCACGTAGTAAAATAAACGTCGGGCTAATTATTCTCTTGGCTATCCCTAACCCCCTGGCAAATCCTCTGGTAAACACGGTCTTCCCGCTTCCCAACTCACCGTAAAGCGCCACCGTCGTTCCCGGTTTAATCCTGCCAGCCAGCTGCCGCCCCAAAGCCTCTGTCTCATTTTCAGTCCTTGTTGCTACTATTTGCTTCATCTCGATTATCGCCTTGCCTAAAGGGCAATCAATTTTTTGTAGGCTGCCCGCCAGGCAGATAAAATCAGCCTGGTAAATCTCCCAGTATTAAACAGCTTAAGACAAAACCAGTTTCGTAAGAGAAGGTTACCCTCTCCCACCTAAACGCTCGCAGCCAAGAAAAATTGTCGTTGCCCGAAAGGCAAGAATTCATAACCAATTTCTCAACCGATAATAGGCAACAAACACTCCCAAGGAGTCATAACCAATATCACTCGGTAACGCCGTCCGTCCCGGCACAAACGCCTGATGCAGTTCATCAGACACCGCGTAAGTCATAGTAGTCAACCACACCGCTAGCCAAAATCGCCTATCGGTCTGCCAATGAAAAGCCCTGCCAACCAAGTAAAACAAGACTCCGTACACTATCATGTGAGCAGACTTCTTAAAGACAAAATCCCACCAAATTATGCTTGGTCCGGGCAACGACGAATAGGAAGACAAAAGAAAAATAAACCCAGCCCAAGCTACTGCTGGTCCCCACCTAATTACCCCAAGCTTTACGAAGGGGGGAAAAATTTCCCGACTATTTGTCGCCATAGGTCATTATTGTACCGCTTGAGACAAAAGCCGACAACGCTAACCGTTATCAGTGCTCCTCCCAACCATAACCACCACCAACTGCCACCGTTTTTTGCTGCTGTTGTTCCCGCGCTCGTTGCCTCGATAACTTCCGGTGTTGCCAAGTTAATTTCAACAGGCGTCGAACTGGCTACGTCGATTTCTTCCACCTCTTCAACCTCTGCTTGTGTACTCACCCCTCCCACTCTTGGTGTCGAACTTACGCCTATTGATAAGGTTGTCGATCGGCTAGAAGTTGTTGGCGTCGGATTTGCTTTTGACGTCGTTGAAGTCTTTGCTGTCGGCGAAACAGTTGGCGAAGGTGCTGGCGTTGGCGTCGGGCTTGACGGCACTTGATTAGCTGCCCCGTAGGTCGGCGATAAACTGGCTGTCCACGTCTCCGATCCATCGGGTGTTCGCCCGAAACTAAAACCTTTATCCACCGTTTCGCTAAAACTGTAGCTATCGATTAAATTACCAGCGGGATCAAAAATTGCTACCGTATCACCACTGTTATTGATTACTGGATTACCCCCCAAATCAATCGCCAGAAAATTACCAGGTGTAATAATCCCCGTCAGCTCAATCGGATCCGATCCCG
>Ga0155827_17_pt24 | contig 5201 bp, 5 predicted proteins | sample RifCSPlowO2_01_FD_107481 | JGI IMG/M metagenome (GOLD analysis project Ga0155827, IMG submission 107481) | Microgenomates group bacterium RIFCSPLOWO2_01_FULL_46_13 | reverse complement strand
CCAGTCACTACTTTGATAGTCAAAAATGGCCATGAATAGTCAACCAGATCAATTGATTTAATCACCACCTGCCGCGGTCTAAGCTCAACTACTTTTCCCTTTCTGGCCAACTTGTAAGCTTCTTTCCCCTTAATTTTAACCGCGCTGTAGACCGGCGGCACCTGCTCAACGGTACCGACGAAATTTTTAAGAACGCTTTGAATATTCGCCAATTCGATAGTTCGATAGTTCGATAATTTGGTTTTTTCTCCCTCTTCATCGTCGGTGGTACTGGTCATTCCCAACCGAATCTTAGCCAGGTACTCTTTTTCTTGTCCGACAATCTCTTTCAACTTTCTCGTCGCTTCTCGACCAATCCCCACTACTAAAACTCCAGAGGCAAGGGGATCCAACGTCCCCGCATGCCCCACTCGCCGTTCACCCGTTAGCCTTCGCACCTCATTGACAACATCGTGTGAAGTCAACCCTTTCGGTTTGTAGATTGACACCACGCCCGTTAGTTTCATATGATTATTCTAACAGTAAACTGGAGGTAGAAATGGAAAAAAGCTCTAAGAAAAATTATCAAGACATCCTTCGAACCCCATTTGTTCTCTTGTTCTATATCGTCGGCAGTATTATCGTTGGCAACTCTTTATGGATACTGGTAATGAGTAAAAACGGCCAACCCCTGACAATCATCTTGGGTTTTGGCCTCTTGTTTGTGGGTTTTGTCTTCGCTACCTTCCGCCGCTAGTTTTTGTCGGAGTGCAGGGAATTGAACCCTGTGCCTCTCGGTCCCAAACCGAGCGTTCTACCGATGAACTACACTCCGTTTTTACGGGGCAAGAACCGTGCGTTCTACTGTTGAACTACTCCCCGGTTATATTTTCAAGTGCAAACCGCGCGTTTACCCTAAAAAATTTGATTTCAAATTTTTCAGGGCGAGCCAGCTGCGCTACTCTCCGCTATAAATCATCACTTTTAAATCAAGTGGTTCGGGAGGGAGTCGAACCCACACCTCCTTGCGGAGACAGCATTTTAAGTGCTGCGCGTCTGCCAGTTCCGCCACCGAACCACGTCTATACAAACTTCACTTAATTCCCCTAATTTTATCATGAAGGAAGATAGTTTAAGAAGTATTTAGCTTCTGGTAATCGTGTAACTTTTAAGGTAATACAAAAACGCCGCCGGCGCGTCTTCTACTAAAAATCGCTGAAAATCTTGATAAATCAATTTTCGCTCGTCTTGGTCCAGAGTTTTTCTGCCATCCTCTAACAGCTTATCAATCCGCGGGCTGTTATAATGGGTAAAATTCGTCGGTTGGGTCGAGTGCCAAAAAGTGTATTGATCCGGATCAGAAGGCACTTTTTGACCTATTAGAAGAATTTGATAATCACTAGTGTCAGGGAAGTTGACAATTTTAAAGGTGACCGTAATCCCCAAACCTTTCCAGGCATCTACAATTTTTTCTGCCAAGGGGGCGTAACTTTGGGTAGTAGTTATCTCTAGAGGCGGTAGATGGCTGTCTTTATCCGAAAATTCTTTGTCCAGCAAATTTTTTGCCGCTTCGGGATCAGACTCATAGTCTTTAACCTGGGGGTTATAAGCCCACGATTTAAATGATATTGGACTAATTGCCCGCTCTCCACTCACGTCTTTATCTGGAATTGCATAAGTCAGGGCCTGGCGAATGCTTTTCGAAGCTAAATCAGGATGAGAAGTATTATAAAAAAGGGCCACATACTGATCATAATTAGTGGTGCCCTCGATGGTAACATTTTTCCACCCGACTAGATCACGGGGGTCACTAATATCTTCCAGCCGATCCACCTTGCCGGCTTTAAAGGCGACGATAGCATCTTCTTCCGTTGGGTAAAATCGAAACACCCGGCTTTGTTCACTCGAACGCAAAGCCAAAGTGGCAATGACCCCTCCCCTTAGCCTGACTTCATCAATTACAAAATCCTTCGTCCCAATAATCTTTGTTCGTTTTGTCAATAGATTCCGAGTGGTAATACGCCGGAAGAGTGGTTGACTGACTACGGTAGGAAAAGGCGAATAGGCATCGTTTAAGCGAAAACTGATTATTTGTGGTGCCGGTCGATCAATGGTAATGTCGTCCAGAGCGTACTCGAGATCAGTACTTTCCACCGCTTTTCCGTCGGCCCATTTTTCTCCATTGCCTATGGTAAAGGTGAACACTTTACCCTCCTCGGCTGTTTCCCACCGGGAGGCTAAGGCCGATTGAGCCTGGCCCGCCTCATCAACTTGAGTCAATCCATCAGAAACTAATTGCTGAATTTCTAATGGCAGTTGAGGCAGAGTAAAACTTCCGGGCCGGCCAATATACTCAGTCGGCTTAAGCGGCACCAACCTGATTAGAGAGGAAAAGTTGAGAGTGACAATAATCCCGCCGATAATACCTAAAATTAAACCTCTAAGATGATGGCGAACAAAAGAAGCGACAAACCAGTAGTACTGTCGAATTTTTCTCACAGTCTTCCGAGTTGTATTTTTACTTAGCCAAATTAAAAGTAGCGACAAGGGCGAAGAGACCCACTAGAACAATAGTCAGATAAAATAACGCCCGCTCTAACCCCCGTTTAGTGTGATAGTTTTCGCCTCCCCCACCGAACGTCGAACCCCAACCGCTTTCTTGATTCTGTAAAAGTATCAGCCCACTAATAAGAACCGCTAAAATTATTTGCACTACTATAAAGAAAGTCCGTATCATGGCTACCTCATTAACTTCCGGTCCGTTACCGATAGCTCTTATTGTAACACGGGTCAAATACTTTGACTTAGTTTTAATCCACCGACCAGCCAATTAGTCGGGTTAACAAATTTAAGCAAAAAGCGGCTACGATCAGCCCGGTGGTAGCTGAAAACGTTACTAAGGGAATAAACCAGCCTCCCCATGTAAAAGGGCCAAGGCTGTAGCCTCCAACCGAAAAACCAGGTACTACCAAGGTCGTCAAATACAAAATCAAGACATTAATCGCCCAGCCGGCTAACCCGAGAGTCAAGAAATTAATCGGCATCAAAATTAATTTTAACACCGGTTTTAACAGCGCATTAAATACTGCCAAAATCATCGCCGCCCATGCCAATGTCGATAGATTCGCTTGATAAGATACACCCGGTAAAAAATAAGCCAAAACCCCAATCGCCACCGCGTTGGTTATTGTTCGGCGGAAAAAACTTTTCACTTCCCCATCATATCAGACTGGGGAGCCGCTCAGAAATTCTCTCTTACGTAACCAGTGGTGATATCGGCGCGAAAAGCGGTGAGCTTCGTCCCGAATAGCTTGAACTAGATGAGTGGCCGGGTCGTGGGCTTCAAGCGGTACGGTCACGATTCGCTCTGTCAGTTTTGACGGGACGACCAGTCGATCTGGTTTTTTAGCTAAGGCGACTATCGGTATCGCCCACGGCAGCACCCTGGATGCTACTTTTAGCTGTTCTTTTCCGCCGTCAATCAAGATTAAGTGAGGCATCGGCCATTCGGAGTGATTGCTGCGTCGCTTTAATACTTCCTCCAACATCTTCAAGTCATTGGGGACTGATAAAGTTCTAATTTTAAAGTGGCGGTATTGCTTCGGATCAGCTTGACCAAAACTAAACACCACCATCGAGCCGGTCGCCGCCGTTCCTGAAAGGTTACTGATATCAAAACCCTCAATTCGGTCTAGTGGGTAATGTGTTGGCAGCGAAAAAAACCGTCTTAGCAGCCGCCGCAGTCGTAACAACTGCTCTTCTGTTTTGTCGCTAGTCAAGTGAGGCAGCTGTAATTCAGGAGAAATAACATCGCTTTGGCTGAACAATCGCTTGAGTAAGTCAAGCTGATTTTTTATTAGAGCCGCTTTTTCAAAGTCTTGGTTTCGACTGGCTAGTTTCATTTGAGAGGTTAGATAAGTTGCCACTTTCTTCTGTTTGCCTTTAAGAAATGACGCCAGTTGTCTTAGACGTTTTCTATAGGCTGCCTCGTCGATGTCTCCGTGGCACGGCCCGGGACAAAGCTGCAAATGAAAATAAAAACAGGGCTGGCGCTTAGCGATTTGGCGGGGCGTGGCACTGCAAAACGGAACTACCTTTCTGGCCAGCGATAACACTCTCTTGGCAGCGTATCCGGACGGAAACGGACCAAAGACATTCACTTTTTTACCAGGCTGTCCCTTTAAATCAGCCCACCGTCCGGTTTTTACTTGGGGGTATGAGTCTCTAGTAAAATAAATATACAGGGGAGACTTATCGTCCTTTAGCAGGACATTGAACTCTGGCTGGTAGGTACGGATAAGTTCGGCTTCGGTTAATAAAGCCGCAAATTCTGACTCCAGGACTTGCCAGCGCACTTTACGTGCCTGTCTCACTAACCGCAAAGTTTTTCCCCCTAGAGCCGGTAGCCTTTTATAACTCGTCAGCCGCGCCTTAAGATTAACCGCTTTACCGACGTACAAAACCGATCCGCTTGAGGACAGAAACCAATAGACGCCTGGCTTTTTTGGTGCTAAGGATAAAGATGCCCACCAAACTAATTCCTCCCGCGATAAGGACGAAGAAGCCGACGGGTTCTTGGATATTAAATTCATAGACAAAAGGCTTGCCGTGTATGGTTGCCGTTAGCCGAATCTTATCACGCCAGTTGGCACTTGGTTGATAGCTAAAGTCTGCTTTTGTTTGTCCATAAGGCAGTACCGTCGGCAAGGTTATAATTGATTGAGACACCGTTCCTTGGGAGGAAGACACGACTACCGGCAGATCGTAAAAGGCGACATTGGAACGGTTGTCGAGGGTAATGGTTAGCCTTTGTCGTAAGTTCCACCAGGAACGTTTAGAGGAAAAATCTAAAGAAAATTCCTCCCGGTACTCCGGATCTTCAGCTGCTAAGAAAATTTCTAAATCTTTCGATTCCACCCCGGGGGCTTTATAAAAACCAGCCGGCGCCGGCCTGTCGGAAAATCTGCCGTGGATAGACAGAACCAAATGACTAAAATCAAGATGATGAAAATAATCGACGCCACCGGTAGTATTGCCCCAGGTCGGATCGACCGGCACCCACAGTTTTCGGTCGTTATCATAATATTCCGGCCAGGCATGGAGTATATCTTTGACTAAACTTAGGGGCTTGAGCTTCGGATTTTCGCTATAGCTAAAACCGTTGACTTCCCGCGCCGGAATCCCCGCTGCTCGGGCCAGGGCGACAAAGGCATCAGTAAATT
>Ga0155827_16_pt3 | contig 6336 bp, 7 predicted proteins | sample RifCSPlowO2_01_FD_107481 | JGI IMG/M metagenome (GOLD analysis project Ga0155827, IMG submission 107481) | Microgenomates group bacterium RIFCSPLOWO2_01_FULL_46_13 | reverse complement strand
CGGCGGATTTGGTGGCGGGAGAACAAATGACGGTGGAAAATCTACTTTATGCATTGTTGGTGAATTCTGGTAACGATGCGGCGTTGGCTCTGGCTAATCATGATGCGGGCGGATATGACAAGTTTGTGGAACGAATGAATGAAAAGGCGGCTAAACTTCATTTAATTAATACTTATTATCGGAATGTTTCGGGAGTGGAGCAGGAGGGACATCTAACGACAGTGCGGGATTTACTGACTTTGACGAAGGAGGTAGTCCGTCAACCGACGTTGGCTAAAATTGTAGCTACAAAAGAGATAACGATTGTTAGTATCGATGGCAAGTATCAGCATCGGCTGGTTAATCTTAATCAATTGCTGGGAAGGCTGGCAGGAATAACGGGAGTCAAGACCGGTTGGACAGAATTGGCCGGAGAGTGCTTGGTAGCGAGCGTGACTAGGGACGGGCGGACGGTATTGACGGCGATACTAAACAGTCCGGATCGGTTTGGGGAGACGGAGCGGTTGATTGAGTGGGTATTTGCTAACTATGAGTGGAAGGAGTTTAGGTTATAGCGAGTAGCCCTTCGCTTCGCTCAGGGTAAACCACTAGTGATTAGCGAATAGGATAAGATTTAATTTATTGAATCCAGACGGGGTCGATGGCGGGCACCACGGCGGTGAAATTGTCATCGCCTTCAAAAATGTAGACAGGTTGGAAATAATTTTGGGGTTCGTAGGCATCAAAGTATCCGAGTTTAACCGAGCGCACAGTAGCCTGACCCTCGTTTTTATCGCTAGAGACAATGTAACCACTGCCATTCATTAGTTCTTCCCAGGCGGCCTGAGTGGTTTTTAAGGGGTAAGTTTCAAAACCAGCGGCGTTAACGGGGTAGTAATCGTATTTAGTGTAGATAACGCGTTCGCCCTGTTCGCGGGAGCCGGAAATAATAACGCGAACAACACCTTCGGTTTTAACAGGGGTGATGTTGGGTTTGTCTGCCTCTAGGGGTTGGCGAAAGAGGTCAATTTGGATAAAGTCGGCTTCCGAGAGGCTGACGGCTCGTTCCAACTCAATGCCTTTAGCTTTTAAGGGGGTAACGGTAACGTCGCTTTCGGCCAAGCCTTCGGCTAAGAGTTCGGCTGTCCTTAAGTAGCCTTTGGCTTCGGCGATGGCTTGGGGTTCGCTGGGCAGGAATTTTTGTTTTAAAAAATCAGGATCGTTAAACCAGGCGACATGGAGAAGAAAGTTGCCGGTAATAATGTCGTATTCCAAGCGGGAGGGTACTGGTGAGGCTTTGTTAAATTCAAAAAGGCGGTTAGATTGAGCGACTGGTTCAAATAAAAAGCCGAGCTTGGCTGCAACTTGGGTAGCACGTTCCAAGCCTAAAAGATTTGGTAGGGCTACAGGCATAAGATAGACTTTGGTTTGATCGTCGAACTCGGGGAGAGCGTCGCTGATAGTTTCTAATTTAAGAGTTAGACGGGGACGGTCTTTTGACGGGAATTCAATGGCTGGTAGTTTGCCAAAGCCGACGGTGGGCGGCGGCGGCGGCGGCGGGTTGATTTTTCTGTAAATATCTATGGCCAGGTTGAGAACGATTTTGCCTACGATGAGGAAAACTAGAGCAAGGATGCCATAGTGGATAGTTTTACGGGCATAGTAGGCGGTTTCGGTAAGACTAGCCATGTTTTGAGTATACCGTCCACCTCTGGTACAATCAACACGAGTAATGAGTCCTTTTACGGACTCAGGGTAAATAATAAACGATAAACAATGAACAATGATTAACGATGAATTATTTGTAACTAACAACAGGCGAAAATGAGCGTTAAGTCAGTTAAAACCGATTTAAAACAATCCAAGCCACGAGTGCGGTTTGCACCTAGTCCTACCGGGATGCCGCATATTGGTAACACGAGGACGGCACTGTTTAACTACTTGTTTGCTAAACATGATGGAGGAAAATTTATAGTGCGAATTGAAGATACTGATCGGGAGCGGTATGTGCCGGACAGTTTAGAAAAAATTTTGGAGATTTTAAAAGCGGTGGGAATAAAGTGGGATGAAGGACCGGAGGTAGGTGGGCCGTTTGCTCCCTATGAGCAGTCTAAACGGCTAAAGTTGTACCGAGAGCGGGCAGAGGAATTGGTGAAGAGAGGTAAGGCGTATTACTGTTTTTGTACAAAAGAACGACTGGAAAAGTTGCGACAAAGCCAGCAGAAAAAGGGGCAACGGCCGCGTTATGATGGAAATTGTCGTCGGCTATCCAAGGTGGAAGTGGAAAGACGATTGGCAGCTCGAGAGGCAGTGGTAATTAGGCTTAAGGTACCAGATTCGGGGGAAACGGTGTGGGAAGATTTGATTGACGGTAAAATTGCTTTTAAGAATGAACTTTTGGATGATCAGGTGCTTTTGAAGTCGGATGGTTTTCCGACGTACCATTTGGGGGTGGTGGTTGATGATCATGAAATGGAGATTACTCATATCCTTCGGGGAGCAGAATGGATTAGTTCTACCCCTAAGCACCTCCTTTTGTATCAAGCCTTTGGATGGCAGGCGCCGGCAATTGGTCACTTTTCCGTTATTTTAGGATCGGATAAGAAGAAATTAAGTAAGCGTCACGGAGCCAAATCAGTTCTTGACTATTTGGCTGAAGGATATTTACCAGAAGCATTGGTACCTTTTATGGCTTATTTGGGTTGGTCTTATCAAGATAATTCTCAACTCTTGACGATGAATGAGTTGATTACACACTTTAGTTTGCAGCGGCTGCAAAAACAAAATCCGATTTTTGACATCGCAAAACTCAATTATTTTAATGGCAAAGCGATCAGAGCGCTTGTGGTTGAAGAGCTGGTTAAAAGAATGCAGCCTTTTGTTCCAGCCAACTGGAAGGCGAGTGAGGTGAAGCTTAAACAGATTGCACCCCTGATTAAAGATCGGCTAGTGACGTTGAAAGAGGTGGAGAGTCTGGCGGATTTTTTCTTTACTAAACCGTTGGTGGATCGGCAATTAATCTTAAAATATGCACAACATGAGGGTGAGGCTGTAAGAGATTATCTTGATAAAGTGAAGACTGTGATTGGTGGGATGAAGGAGTTTGGTGTTACCGAGCTTGAAAGCGGGTTGCGTGAATTGGTTGGTGCTATCGGTTGGGAGCCACGAGCGGCATTTATGACTTTAAGGTTAGTTATTATGGGGAAGGAGGCGACGCCTCCCCTATTTGAGACGTTGAAGGTTATCGGGCGAGACGAAACGCTTGATAGACTGTCCTATGCCCGCAGCAGCTTTAGCTAAAATTGATCAGACTAGTCTCAAGTTGGCGCTTGTTAAAAAGCGAGATGAGGCTAAACGAGCATTTGAAGCAGCTTACCCTAAATCAGCAGAGTGGTTGGCTCGGCGTAAAATTGATTTGGCACAGCTGAGGCGGCCGGCCCAATTGGTGGCGGGGATGTCTTTGACCGGTTCCTTATTACTATCTTCGCCTAATTCAGTGTCGTTAACTAGCGGTGAGAGTAAGACGAGACTGGCTTACTACGGTTTTGTGCCAGTGGGAGAACTGTTTAGCCGACTCAAAAATCAGTTGGCGACGCTGGTGCCGACTAAACCGGGACATGCTGATTTGACGACGGAGGCAGAGATTAGTCGGATAATTGAAGCGGAGCTTGGAATACGGGCAGTGCCGGAACTTGAGGGTGAACGGCTCAACCACTCATTTGGTTATATCGGTAAAGAGCAGCATTTAAAACGATTTCCGGGAGACTCGATTTATCTTCACGATGAAGAGCAATCGGCAGGAATAGCGCCTGGCTTAGGTGGTTGGGGTTATTTTGTTTATTCGAGACAAGAGATGACGGATCAAGATGTGATGAAAGAAAAGTACTATTTTGCAGTACAGACATTGTATTTACCAAATTGGAAGACGGATTGGCCGCGGTTAGTAAAATGGTATAAACATCGGAAAATGCTGGTCATTAATACGGAAACCGGGCAGGCGGTAGTAGGGGTGGTGGCAGATGCCGGGCCGGCGGAATGGATAGGAAAGCAATTTGGCGGGTCGCCGGAAGTAATCCGAGACTTGGGATTGACTACCACCTTAGGAAAGACAAAAGTGTTGCTTTATTTTGTAGATGATCCGGAAAATAAGATACCCTTAGGTCCGGTGAAGCAACGGATAGGACTGGCAGAGTTGGAAAAAGCATAAAATAATTATTAATTGATAATTGTAAATTAAAATATGGATATATTTTACGATCACATCATTTTGATTCACGAAATTCACTCAGAAGTGGAGATGCTTGACGTTTCCGAAAAAGATAAAAAAGAGATGGTTCAATTAATTGAAGAAACGATTCATCAGCGAATATTGCATATAATCCTTGATCATTTACACAAGGATCATCATGAAGAGTTCCTAACACGATTTCAGGCGGCGCCACAGGATGGGGCATTGTTAGATTTTTTAAAGGGAAAAGTGGCAGATATTGAGGAGCGGATTAAGGAAGCGGCGGAGGAAGTAAAGTACGAGCTATTGAAAGAACTGCGGAAACATACTAGTAAATAGCCTTTGGCTTCGTTCCTTCGACAGGTTCTACTGAACTTACTGCAAGCAGGCTTGGGATAAACAGAGTAAACGAATAGTGAAAGTAAATTGTACTAGTAACATTTTTGGCTGTGAGCTTTTAATTTGTTTAAAAGCTTTGCTGACGAAATATCTACGCCTTCGGCCGATGTTGCTCTCCGCCAAGTGGTAGTTCGCAATTAGTTCGCCCGTAAGGGTCGACTTCAGAGGTTGAGTTGATTTTCGATATATTGGCGGATGAGTTGCCAATTGTTGTCGCCGGCTTTTGGCAGCAGGATGAAGGCGCCATTGGCGGAGGTGGAGGCGACGAGAACGTTGGTAGTATTGAGATTAATTTTAACCACTTGGTAATCGTTGAGGTCGGTGACGGCAGCGGCGATGGTTTTGAGCGCTGCTTCGTCAAGGTTAGTGCGAACGGCTTTAGTTACTTGTCCGAAAAGGGCAGGAGCGTTTTGGAGGGCTTTGATAGAAATCAGTTTTTTGAGTAAGGCTTCTAAGAGGGCTTGTTGGCGTAAACTGCGAGAAAAATCGGAGCCGGCGGTGGGGGAATGGCGAGAGCGGACAAATTTTAAAGAGGTAGTGCCGTCCAGGTGAATTATGCCTTTAGTAAAGCTTATAGTTTCGTAGCGACATTTGAACTTTTTTTCTAACTCAAAGCCGGATAAGGTGTGGGAAAGTTCGGTGATCTCTTCCGGCGTCTTTTCGCAGGGTTCAAGTTCTTTGCCTTTGATCGGATAATATTCGTCGGTAAAAGTTTCGGGAACGGCAACGTCAAGGCCACCAAGTTTATCGACGGCGGTAACAAAGCCGGTGAAATCTATACCAATATAGTAGTTGGGAGTTAAGCCGGTAACAGTAGTGATAACCGGGGTGAGAGTGCCGGCGCCCTGGGTGGCACTTTCCGGGTTGACGGGTTGAGTGGGGTATTCGGCGGCTGAAGTTTTTTGGGCAAAGACGCTGTTAATTTTGCCCATGGTGCCTGACGGTAATGGCACCCACAGGTCGCGGGGGATAGAAATAAAGGCGAGGGTTTTTTTAGTTAGGTCAGCATGAACGAGCATTAAGGCGTCGGTGAGAAAGCCGCCTTGATGGCCGGCGCCGCCGTAGCCTAAGAGCAAAGCGGTAAGGCTGTCGGCATCGGTAGGCAAAGGGGCAAAAGTGGCTGAAGGGGAGGCGATGAGTGGAGGCGGAAGGGAAGCAGAAGAGGTTTTATTTCTGGTTAAAATAAAGTAGGTGGAGACGGCAGTAACAATAAACAGTAAACAATAAACAGTAAACAGCAACAGGAGTTTTTTAGGGGGTAAAGGCATATGAGTAATTCTACCCTACGTTAATATGCTTGCCTATGATTGGAGTAGAATAGGGATATGGGGAAGACGTTGACTGGCAAACAACGAGAGAAACTCATCAAACAATTTGGCCACGTGCCCACCAAGGAAGAGATTTTTCAAAAGATTGAGGAATCGCAAGAGCGGTTGGTAAGTTCACTGGCGGGGATGTGGCAGACGGCGCCGGATGATCCGAAGATAAAGGGTAAAATTCTCGAAGCGATGGAGAAAGCGATGAAACTAAGGCAGAATGTTTATAAGACGGTATTGAAGGAAGAACCGCCGGAAATTAGACCACCAGAAAAATTATTGGAAAATATGAAGATTAAGAAGCATTAATTATCGACAAGAAGGAGGAAGATGTTAAAAAACTGGTTTGGTCAGAAAGAAAAGATGACTCTTTCGACGATGGGATTGGTGCAAGCCTTGGGAGTGGCGGGATAT
>Ga0155827_17_pt5 | contig 7467 bp, 8 predicted proteins | sample RifCSPlowO2_01_FD_107481 | JGI IMG/M metagenome (GOLD analysis project Ga0155827, IMG submission 107481) | Microgenomates group bacterium RIFCSPLOWO2_01_FULL_46_13 | reverse complement strand
ATAACGACGCCTGGGTTTGTGCCGATATTAAAACCACCGCCAACGACGATTCCAGCTCAACTGAACCCGAGCTTGAAGACGGAGACGTCGAGGAAGATCCAACGAATGATTTCGACGGCGAACTTGCCGACGAACTCTTCTTCTGGTTCTGGTATGACGATGGCGACAACGTCTTTGAAGAACATGAAGTAAATGGGGTCATCAACCGCGGTCTAGCCAAAGAAGTCCTTGGCGATGCTCAGTGGGCTATTGCGGATTCACAAACTGGTCAAGGACCAATTACTGGTGGTAAAACTGTTTATATCGGCAAATTCTTTTGTTACGGCGATATAACACCAGATCCTGTTCCAGACAATGAAGGTGTAGATCCGACAGACGATTCTGGATTTGACTGCGATGGTACAGAAGTCAATAACGTTTCCCAAACCGATTTGTTGATGGGAGACATTGTCTTTGAGGCGACACAAGCCAGACATCAAGAGGAATTCTTGTGTAACCCGATTAAGCCAACGGAATAAAAATCTTTCCTCTAGCCTTAATCGCCTGCGCGGAAATTGGCTAGAGAAAGTAGCTTTCCCTCATCCCTATCTGGGACAGCTGGAAAAGGATGGGGGACAGCCCGCTACCAGGTTACCGAATGGTACCTGGCGGCGGGTTGTAGTCGAAGCTTAGTCGAAGCATCGAAGCTTAGCTTCGAAACGAAACCCTGGTAAAGATAATCAAGATGATAAATTAGTTGATACATAAACATTTATAAAGTCAGACTTTACTTGCCTGATGAAAATCATTAAACTTACCCTTCTCATCTTCCAATCCTTTCTTTTCGGCGCGCTCTTAGGCGTAGTCTCTGTTTTTACCGCCGGTAAATTAAATTTGCTCCCTCCGCTCGAAGTTGCTCCCTTCGTCATCATGTCCGGCTCCATGGCGCCCGCCATCCCCGCCGGCAGCGTCATCGCCTCCCTACCAAGCCCCAGTTACCAAGTTGGTGATATTATTAGCTTTAAAACCGACGGTAAATCTATCCCTGTCACCCACCGCCTCGTCGCCAAACTTACCCAAAACAGCCAAACCGTCTACCTCACTAAGGGAGACGCCAACGAAGAGCCGGATCAACAATTGGTCAAAACTGAAAATATCCTCGGTAAAGTCAGCCTCACCCTGCCCTACCTTGGTTTCGGCGTCAACTTTGCCAAAACCCCCCAGGGCTTTATTTTGCTCGTCGTCATTCCCGCCACCATCGTCGTCTACGAAGAATTAAAATCATTAGCCAAAGAACTCCTAAAAATTACTAAAACCGTGTTTAACTATCTCCGCCGCCACTCTTTTTCTCCTCCTTCCCAAACTATAGCCTATACGCTAAACCCTATTCCCTCCAATTTTGTCCTTCCCAAAACCTTCGCCATTCTGCCAATAGTCGGCGCTACTTTAGTCCTTCTCTCCCTATCTGCCGCCTATTTCCACGACATTGAGGCCAGTTTAGGCAATATTTTGGGCGCTGCCGAAAATTTTGACCTTCCCACCCCGACCCCCACCCCGCTACCTCTGCCTACCCCGACGCCTACCACCAACATCGTCATTTGCCACGCCGCCGGTAGAGCTGATGACCCCGCCAATTTTGTTACCTTAACGCTACCTTGGAATGCGATTTATGGCCCCAGCGGCCACTTTAACGAAGATGGCACCCCCCAAGCCGGCCACGAAGAGGACTACCTTGGACCCTGCCAGGAAACTTCCTCAGTCCCCACTCCGACCACCACTCCTTTGGAATCCACCCGCCTCGATATCCTAAACGCTATTGCTACCAATGGAGCTAATCTCAACAATTAAATCAGGAGGAAATATGTCCGAAGAAATAACAACCGACCAACTCCTTAATCTCACTCCAGAACAAATCTTAATCGCCGTTGGTGGCCAACTTGGTGTTGCGGAACTAGACTGGCTCTCTCGTCAGCCCTGGCTTACCCCCCACCAAACCCCGATCATTCTCTGGGAACAAATCGGGAACTTCACCGCTTGGAGACTTCGAGAGGCAGTTAACACCATTGATCTTAGAGACTTCGAGAGGTAGTTAACGCCACCAATATTAATGTTTCCGAGTAAACTGCCTACTCATCTACTCGGCATAATTAAGATATAATAAGTTAATAAAAAAAGGAGACACTATGGGAGCAACTGACGGAAGCTTTTTGCCAACGCTGAACCCCGAACAATTAAAAGAGCTAAGTCCTTTAGAAATTCTATTCGCCGTTGCCGGGGAAGAAAATGCCTTGACTGAGTTAACTAGAATTTCAGGTGAAACAGAAGACAACGCCGCTCTGACAGAACTCCTAATGTGGAAAAGTATCTTACATTTTACCCGTCTGCACATCGAGGGAATTAACACAGCGCTCTTTCCGTCCTTAGCCCAAGGCACCAACAAGGACATTGAATCATAAAAATTAAAAAAGGAGGCCATATGGCCATTCACGAAGGTGATCCAATTCCACCCATTGCTGAAACACCAGCTAATCCTGCCGACGTCTTAGCTTTACTGGATCCCCAACAACTGGAACAAACTCTAGTCCTGGCCCAGGCCGAACACTTCCCTCCGCATGTCGCTGAGGCAGCTACCGACGCCCTCCTGTGGCACGCAATCGTCCTCATCGCTACCGACAGAATGGGTAGTTCATGCCGCCAAGTTTTTGAAACCTTGGCAGAGAAGACTGATTTGGGATACATTCTTCGCGGGTAAACTGTCTTCTAAAAGTCTCTACAAAAAGTCTGACTTTGCAACCATTGAGATCCCAACCATCCATCGATACATCGATGTATCGATAACTTCCATCAATGAAAATAAAGTAAGTGAATCACTTGCGCTTTACTATAATATTATATAATTCTACAGTGAAAAGTGTGGTTCTTTAAAAGTCTCCTGAATCTGGCAAAGCTATCACGATATAACGCTGCCGATCTAAGAATCCCGTACAGGTGTACAGCGTCAACCGCTCACTGTTAGTCGGTAATACATAATTAATGTCTTTCGGCGACACCACCGCCGTCTCTTCAACCCTATATATAATAGTATCCCCCTCGGCAGTAGTTACCTCTACTTCATCACCTATCTCAAGCCAGCGAATCGGCCCGAACAAAGAATTCTTATTGTGCCCGTAAATCACCACATTGCCGCTCTCCACAGGGTTGGCCGACGAATTCCAATGACTGGCTCCTGTCTCGGAAATCTCCCAAGTCCCGTCCGTCACCACCGCTTCCGTTACTGCCAAATCCACCCTAAATTTAGGCAATCGTATCCTGATCGGCCGTGATCCCGTAGACTGTACTACGGTACTAACTGCCGTTTTGTCAAACGCCAAAATCCCCGATCGCTGCACCCGCCACCCCAAAAAAAGAAACCACAACGACACACCCAAAACCAGGTAGAAAATTCCTCGCCGCTTAGTGGCAGATTGCTTCCGCCAGTAAGATTGGAGGTGCTTAACTCTGTTTTGCCAACGCATAGGGTCTCAGCCCTATGGTAACCAAAATCGCGCCGAAGGCAAAGACCAAACTAAAGAAGTTTTCTTCGCTCGTCCCCGCTGCCGCTAGTATCTGACCGTCAGTGGTCACTCCCGCTACTTCTCCGGAAGGACCGCCAACTCCGGCACAGCTTTCCGTCCAGCGCACTAAGCTTTTATCCTCACCGTAGGCACTCTTGGCCGTCAAATAGTCTTCACCCTGCCAGGCAAAGCCGACCGTCGCCCAGCCTTCGCTATTGGTGGTGGCGTGCAGAGTCTCTGCTTTATATTTAAATTCAACGTCCACTCCACTGACTGGATCCCCATTTTCCAAGACTTGGGCAGCCGCGTCAAAGCGCCCGTTATCACAAAACGGCCCGCCTAAGCGAATCCCTAACCTTTTTCCCTCACTTGGGGTAGGCGTCGGTTCAGGTGTAAATTCAGGAGTCGGCTCTGGTGTTGGACTCGGTATTACCGTAGGCGTTGGCGTCGGACATTTGTCAGGATAAATTTCGCACGGAAATGGTTCAGGCGGCAACGTCGGTTCAGGAGGTAGAGTTGGTTCCGGAGGTAGAGTTGGTTCCGGCGGTAACGTCGGCTCCACCAAACACCCGTCACTTTGAGAAGAAACGCATAGATCCGCTCGCGCCCCTCGATTAAAAAGAAGCATTCCACCAAACAAAACTAGAACGAGCGTTGATCCGACGAACCACCGTCTCATATTATTATCACTTTCTAGGCAGGGAAAAATTGAAGCAAACGCCTATAGTATAGCACACCGGTTCAAATTCGAAGAAAAGCCAGTATTAAAAACAGCAACCTCGCCATTCTTGACCAGGAAGGTAACACCAATCTTTGCTTTATCCCCGTATAAATAACTGGCCCAAACCGCCGTAGCCCGAAGATAAAACTAAAAAGCCCCAGCGCCAAAATCATCGGCGCTAGATTTACTCGAATCAACCGCTTAGCCGGAGCCGCTAACTCCGTCATCGCATCCACCACCGGGTTAAGTACTTCATTCTCCACCGCTTCACCAAATTCTACTCCGCTGCCGCCCCCAATTCCTGCTCCCAAACCCGCCTCTTCTTCTCTTGTCTCTTCACTAAGTACATAGACTACTCGTCGCCGCCTTGGTCTTACCGTCGGCTCATTATCATCTACGTCTTCATCAGGCCTTAACCCCCCGATCTCCAGCGGCTCTTCCTCCACCAACTCCTTGTTAGGATCATCTTGAGCCAAATCTTTGCTCATCCCTGGCGGTATCACATTCCCGAGCCACGATCCCAACACATTCACTATGGTCAAATACACTCTACCGCCAATGAAGTTGTTATTAATAAAGTTGGTAATGCTGGCCATCACTTGAGCGTCGCCGGTAGTGATACTATTACCTGTTCCGTTGACATCCTTAATGGTATTTCTTCCCGTGTTGGCCGACAAGTCAAGATGGTTGTTGATCGTCGCGATATTACTCTGATTTACCTCGTTCGTCGACGTTTGATCAGAGTTAATCGTATTGGTCGACCCCGCCCCATTGCCGCTGTTTACTGCGGTAATCGTCCCGTCAGGCGCAATCGTAAACTCCGTTCCCGCTGAACCGGCATAATTCATGCCGTCCTGCCCCCCCACAATTCGCCCCAACCAGTTACCAGCCTCGTTCACCAACACAATCCACCATGTCCCTCCCAAGATATTAGTATTGGCAATGTTGAAGATTTGGGCAAACGCACTCGCTTCGCCGGTCTTAATCAAACTGTCACCATGGATGTTGTCCTTTAATGTGTTATCGCCGGTATTGGCTGCTAGGGTAAGATCATTGGTAATTGCCGCCGTATTCTGCTGGGTATATTGATCCAAAACTTCCTGATCGGCACTTATAAAGTTGGTGGATTGGGATCCATTGTCAACATTAGCTAACACTGTCCCGTCACTCCCCCCTGTCGCCATCTCAGGAATAATGATGTCGCCTACCAAGTCGCCGAAAATATTAACTACTCCCACCCAGATATTGCCGGCAAAGTTATTATTGGCCATGTTCAAAACACTGGCCACCGCGTTGGCGTCTTCCGTCACAATGGTGTTACTCCCGCCAATGTTATCTTTGGCCGTATTGTGACCACTGTCAGCCGCTACCGTTAAGTAATTATCGATGGTCGCCTCATTGGTCTGGAAAGTCGCTGTTGCCGCTGTCGCCTCCGAATCGATAGTGTTAACCGATCCGGCCTGATTACTCGTATTGGCTAAATAAACCGGTTCACCGACGACGCAGCCGCCGCTACTACAAGGGTTGGCAAAATCTAAAACTATATCCCCCATATGGTCGTCTACCACGTTAAACTCGACTATATTCGCTCCGGCTAGATTAGTATTTAGGTCAGTCACGGCCGTAATCACGGCGTTGGCATCACCCGTCGTTATCGTCGCATCTCCCCCCAGATTATCCTTAATGGTATTATTCCCCGAAGTCGCTACCAAATTTGCCTCATTAGTCACCGTCGCCGAATTAATCTGATCGGTAGTTGTTGCCGTCGCTGTATCCGAATTTATAACATTGGTGCTGCCGTTTCCGTTCTCCGAATTAACCGCACTCACTCCCGCACTGCTCTCGGCATTAGTAGTCGAACTACTTACGATATTGGTATTTCCCGCCGTAGTCATTCCCGCCACCGCTGTTGCTGTACTGGTCGTCACCGTCGTGTCGCCGGTTTGATCACCTACAGTCGTTCCTCCCGTACTGGTCCCGGTCGGAATTAAATCAGTTGAACCACTGGTATTAGAACTATCACTGGTTCCTGAAGTTGTGTCGGAAGTAGGAGTAGGAGAGGGAGAAGGAGCTGGAGTCGCCTCGCTCGTCGGCGACGGGGTCGGTGTCGGCTGTGTTGGTTGTTCCGGTTGACTAGGTTGAGAAGGTTGACTCGGTTGTTCCGGTTGACTTGGCTGTTCCGGCTCACTTGGCTCTTCCGGTTGACTGGGTTCAGCCGGTGCTTCTTGGGCCTGTACCCGACCTCGCCCCATCAAAATTCCCCACCAAGGCAACTGAATCGCCAACATTCCCACTAGAACCGCTGCCAGAATTTTTTGATAATTTTTATTCACTCTCTAAAATCCTTTTTTTGTTAATCTCTATCAGTCTGTAATTGGCCGATTCTCGGGGGGCACCACCTGGTACCCCCCGGAATCTTCACTTTACTGCAGTGCACCGAGTAAATCTTCCAGAAGCTCCATGAGCCCCGAAAAATCAATATCGATGTCCACTGAAGTATCATCGCCCAAGTCAAAGTCGCCCGTACCGTAATGGTTCGCATTAGCGGTTGTAGCTACTTCAACAGCGACGCCTACCGGACCGGTGTCAGTCGACGGATCACCTAACCCGCCGCCACCAATGTCCGCTGCTCCATTTCCACCACTTCCGGCAGTGATATCCACGTCGGCACACTTGCCGCCGTCTTTACCAAACCAGAAACTTTCCAACCACGGGAAGGGGGATTTCTTACCGCCATCGCAATCAAGATCGTTATCTTGATCCACATTAAGCTCATCTGTCAGATCAAGCTCAATGTCATTGTCAGTTTGGCGGCCGTTATCGGCAATTTTGGCTAGAAAGTCGCTGATGCAACAATCGTCTACCATCGCCACGTTTAAATTGGCCATGGTATCCACCAAAACACCAACTTCCACTTTGTCGGTATCAATCTCCACTGATCCACCGATGACATCTTTGACGGAGTTGTAACCGCTGCCGGCGCCGACGGCGACGTCGTTTTCAACGTCGGCATCGTTGTCTTGCTCGACTGTGGTTTTGGACGAAAGATCAAGATTGATGAAATTATCCGAATCTCGACCGTTCCGTGCAATCCACGCCGAAAGACCACCGTCTTCATCATCACCGCTCCCGCCAACCCACGCGTGGTTAGCGTTCAAACGGTTCTTAATGAGAATTGGGTTTACTACCACCGAATCGGTATCAATGGTTACA
>Ga0155827_17_pt9 | contig 7889 bp, 8 predicted proteins | sample RifCSPlowO2_01_FD_107481 | JGI IMG/M metagenome (GOLD analysis project Ga0155827, IMG submission 107481) | Microgenomates group bacterium RIFCSPLOWO2_01_FULL_46_13 | reverse complement strand
GAGCCAGCCATTCGCTCAACCAACCGAAGATAGCGGCCGGCAAAAAAAACTCCCGAAACCAAACTGGTTGGTAAACATCCGCAAACCACGCCACTGCTGGTACACCTTTCAACTTAGCCGCTACCCAAGCAGGTAGATAACAAATAAAATTGGAGCCTTCGATAATATCACATGGCAGTAGTATAGATTTGAAAATTGCTCCGGCCATAAACCAAAGTCTGGGTACTATGGACCAACTGGTAGCCGCCAGGTACTTTCGATTTCTACTAACAACTGAAACCAGATTACTCTTAGCTAGGTAAAAATAAATATAGTAGGTACGAGTTTCCACACCACCACTAAAATTAAGTCTGTCAGAAGTTGGAAAAAACTCAGTAATGAGAGTTATTCTCATCGCTACCGCTTCAGCCGAAAGTTCGGTCGTCTCTTTGCTGTACGGCTCAAAGCAATTTGCCGCACTAGCTCAGTTATCTCATGACGTACATTTTCCAACTCAACATTAGTCCGAAACACTAAATAGAATAAAACGACGATAGAAAGATAGGTAACTGCGTCTGCCCCCCTGCCCACCCCCAAAATTTGAGCAGCTTTGGTCGTAAAAGTAGGAAATAAAACGACAACAAAAGCTCCACCCCATACCACGATCCAAAACAGAAATGCTCCCGCAGCCAACTTACCTTCCTTTAGTCGTAATAGAACTCTCGTGCCAGTAAAACCGATTAAAAACAGTAAAATTAGTTGAACTACTGTCATTTTTCCCTATCTGGCTAAACGTAATAATAATTTTATACCTACGTTCAAGGCATTAAGATTAGTCTGCCCCTTAGTTCTGGAGTATGGCGTATACCGCACCCGAATCGGCACTTCTAAATACCGGAGTTGGTGACGACTAATTTCCCCAAACAGCTCATTACTCACTTCCATAGTTTCGGTCTTTAACTCAATTTTTTCCAGAGCTTTTCTAGAAAAGGCTCGAAAACCTGACAGGGTATCCGTTGACTTAAAGCCAAAAAGAATAAACGTTAATAAATTACTCAATCTAATTAGTAGTCGCCGATCTATTGGCACTTGAAAAACATCCTGCAATAACCTGCTGCCAATTACCACGTCTGCTCTACCCTCAAAAATAGGCTGAAGAACTTTCAATAAGTCATTAGCATCATGTTGACCGTCCGCATCGATGGTCGCTACCGCCGTATAATCCTTACCCCGGCTGTATTCAATACCAGTGCCAATCGCTCCTCCCAAACCTCGATTGATGACATGACGCACTACTGCCGCCCCGGCTTTAAACGCCTCCTCGCCGGTTTGATCTGTCGAGCCATCGTCGACCACCAAAATATCAGCCGTTTTTAGCTGCTGGCGAACATCGACGATAACCTGACTAATAACTTCTTCCTCATTATAGGCCGGAATCACTATCAATACCCGCATAATGCTCTTGCTTTTCATAATAGGCCACTGTTTGCCCAATTCCCTCTGCCAACGCTGTTGTCGGCTGCCAACCTAGAACCGTTTTGGCTAGCGACGCGTTAAGACTGCTAACTCGTTGCTCTCCCGGCCGAGGAGAATCGAATTTTGGCGAAAGTCGACTAGTTAATGCCTCTGCCACCAACCGATAAATTTCGTTAACATCTGTTTCCTTACCAGTTCCGATATTAAAAACTCCTACGGGTTTAGCAGTCAATGCTTGTTGATTGGCCTCCACCACATCTTTTACAAAAACATAGTCGCGCGTTTGTTTGCCATCCCCGAAAATTGTCGTCCTTTGACCCCTAAGCAACTGTTCACAAAAAATCGCGACCACCCCTGCTTCACCATAAGGATTCTGTCTAGGGCCGTAAACATTTGCGTACCGTAAAGCTACAAAAGGTATGTGATACTGCTCCCAATAAAAATTCAGGTACAATTCCGCTGCCCGCTTGGAAACACCATAAGGCGACAGTGGCGCCGGCATCATCGTTTCCACGAATGGGGTCTGTTTGTTCCCGTACATCGCTCCACCCGTTGAAGCAAAAATTACTTTTTTAATCGTCCCCACCTTCACCGCTGCCTGCATAAGATTAATCGTTCCTAAGATATTTATCTCGGCATCATGCGCCGGATCTGCCACAGACCGACCCACATGGATATGGGCCGCATGATGATTGATTGCATCAAACCGCTCATCTTCAAAAATTTTATCCACTTCTGTTGCTCGTATATCCACTGCCAACACTTTTGCTTTCTGATTAATATTCTCTCTTCTCCCACTACTAAAATCGTCCATCACCACCACCTCGTGGCCAAGGGCAACGTAGGCATCGACCACATGTGAGCCAATAAAGCCTGCTCCTCCTGTTACCAATATCTTCATAATGTCTTTGAAAATTGTTTCATGCTACCCAGTACCCCTGAATAAACAAGGCGGTATTTATAATCAGTAGTATACCAGAGAAAAGCGCCAGCCAAAAAAAACGCTTTCCCTTAATTTCGCGAGCAGCAATTATATACGCTGGAAACAAAACCAAAACGTACCGCGGCATACTCGTAAAAGTTCCAGTTAAAGTCGGCGCTAAAAAGGCTAAAATACCATAGAGAACGTAAGACGATCTTAATTTTTTTGCCGCCCAAATTAGTAATCCCAAAACCACAAGCGCTGAAGCCAACTCCAAAGTGACTGTATAGAAAAGTAAATTATTCTTCGGCACATCTATAAGCATCTTCCCGTACCGCCACAAAACCTGATAAAAAAGAATCAATCTATTTTCTCGCCCTACACCCAATTCTGACTGCACATGATAAAACAACAACGGATCACCAAACACTCGTTTAAGATAATACATATAACTTCCGATCCCAACCAAGGGCAAAAAGCCAGCAAGGATTCCTGACCATCCTAAATTTCTTTTCTGTCGTTGCTGAAAAAATTCCACAATTATGGCCGGAATTAAAAATACCCCCACAATCCGAGTGGCCGTGGCTAGCGCTCCAAAGATTCCTGCCCACCAAAATCTTCCCGACCGAGCCCAATAAAAGGTTAGTATCATCAATAAAAAAAATAACGACTCATTATATACCGACGTGAAGAAAAAAGATGTCGGAGCCAACAAAAACAAAAAAACTGTTCTACGCACAGCATCTTTTTTCTCATCAAAACTCAACAGTCTCTCAAGCAAGACAAGTCCCAACCAAAAACAGACAGTCGAAATCACCACCCCTGTTACAACCATGTTAGTTACCAGTGGTGTTAACCACCGAATCATCAACGGGTATAATGGGAAAAAAGCCTGAGTCAAACCGCTGAAAGCACTTTGGTAACCATGGGTGGCAATCACTAAATAATGCACCCCATCAAAATTACCCCACGCATGGACTAACCGTGGACCCATCGGTATGAGAATCAAGTCCCAAAACGGAAAACTCGGCTTATATGGTAAAAAATATATTGCTCCTGCCACCACCAACGTCAAAACAATTCTCCACACCATCACATATTTGGCTAAACGCCATAAAGATTGGCTAACTGACTCTCGTTTTTGAGACATAGAAAGTAAGTCTCCCGTAAAAGAAAATGGCAATCACCCCTGTTAAAGTTAAGCTATTTCCAATAATCCTTGGTAAAGTTCTTTGAGTAAAACGAGTTCTAACAACATGCTCGCCCGCTGGTACCTTAAAGTTTATTAACCCGAACATATCTTTGGCATTATTTTTCAGTTCTACCTTTTTACCATCTACATAGGTCTCCCATCCCGGAAAATACATCGTCCGCTCCACCACCCGATTCGGTTCAGTCGTTTCAATCAAGTACTCACGGCGGCTACCATTCCATTTCTCGATATTTATTTGGCCAACCCCTTCCATCGCCACCGAGGGATTACCTCGTTGAGAAAACCAAGCAAAAGCCTCATCCCGACGAAACCAAATCGGGTCATTTTCGTTTGCTGTCGAACCACTGTGGGGATAGCTAAACCAATATTCTCTGGGGAAATCAAACTTTGGACCAGAAAAAGTCATTAGGCTAAGTAACTGAACAATAACTACCCCTCCCCCCAACCAAAAGGCGTATCTCGGCAAACTTTTTATAACCCAACTGACCACTAACACCGAGCTAAACGACGTAAAAAACAATAACCGCCAAGGAAACTGTAAATAGGTAAGTACGGGTAAACGCCACAATGGTTTACTAATTGGTAGCATTAAAAATACCGCTAACCAAAAAGTTCCTAAAACATATAGGCTTCCCTTCCATTTTCTGCGCCACCTGAAAACTAACCATGTTCCTAAAACAACTAGCAACCAAAATGACCAACCAATTTGAAATGTAAAGCCGTCAACCGGCCCTTCGTAAGATATCCCGTATCCCCATCCCGAATAAATAAGTTGTCCAAGGGTAGGAAAGTGGCGGTAATAATCCTGGGTTAAAGGTGAGGCATCAACCACGATGAACTGTTTTTCCAAAATTGCCGGCAGCCAAAAAAATGTACTCAATAAAATTCCTAGACCCAAAGGCAAAACAATCCGAGATAACTTTTTCAAATCGTAACCGGATATAATATAACCCAAAATAAAAAGACTTCCTAATAACGCTGTCATATTGTGACTGATAAGAAACAACCCGCTAAATACTGCCAAAATTCTCGAAAGCCTCACCGATGGCGTTCGAATTTGGACATCAACCATATATAGTATCCAAGGCAGAAGAGCATAACTCATCACCTCACCTATACTGCCTCTGACATACATGTCTACTGCTAGATACGGCGCCAAGCCGTACAACATCGTTCCCACCCAAGCTGACCAGCCGCCAAAAAGTCTTTTCAAGAATAACCAAATTCCAATCATGCCAGTCGAAAGAGCTACTATAACTTCTAGCTTAAAGACTATCTGCGGCGAAAAACCTGTCCCCAGCAAGGGAACCGCCAGTAAATTAGCTAAAGGGTAGTTAAAATTCAAAACCGGATAACCAAAACCAGCATTTAAATTTGGTGCCCAGCGCGGAGGTATTTGACCTTCTCGTAATGCCAGGTAGTAATTCACCGTTCGAGCAATGTGAATCTGGCCATCGTGGGTCTCCGGAACCCCTCTGGGCCACCAATATCGTCCCACCCATCCAATCAAGGCAATGATACTAAAACCAATCACTAGCGTCTTCACAAAACGCATACCTTTTGGTAAACTGATCTAGTTAAGATGGCCGTCTTCCTCCAAGAAAACTGGCGGGCCTGACGATAACCGGCTTCCACATACGCTTTCCGTTTTCGATCCGTTACTCTCATCACTGTCGCTATGACTTGAGATAGACTTGTTGAATTATGTGGATCAAAATATAAAGCCGCCTCACCGGCTACCTCTGGTAAACTCGCAGCCCTCGCGCAAATGACCGGTGTTCCACAAACCATGGCCTCAAGTACCGGCAAGCCAAATCCCTCGTAAACTGACGGTTGGACATACCACCAAGCTGCGCTGTATATCGCTGCTACATCTTTAGTGGCCTCCACCGCCACCCGAATTACCCGAACCCGCTCACTCAAATCCTCTTTCTCTATAGTCTGGTATATTACTTCAGCTTCTGACGTGTCTTTTGTATACAATGCTTGACTAACGATCACTAAAGTCGCCTCCCTTATTTTACTCAAGGATGTTATCAAACCCACCAGGTTTTTGTTATAGTTGATATCACCAATATACAAAAGGTACTTCTTTGGCAAATCATATTTTCGTCTTACCCTATCTTGATCCATTCGCGATGCCTGTCTAAATTGGGATGGTGCAGCTAATGGTACCACCGTAATCTTCTCCCGTGTTTGTCCCAGGTATCTAACAATATCCTTTTGGGAACTGACCGAGTCAGTAATGATCGCCTTCGCTCGAGATAACAACCGCCTTTGGACCAAAAATTTAATTTTACCTCTAAAACCGGCTGGATACTCCCGAGGAAAAATTAAAGGTATCGTATCGTGCACTGTCACCACCGTCGTGGCCAAATTTTTCGAACTCATCGTTAAAAAGTAAAAATCAAAAAATGGGTAGTGAACTACGTCGGGATGATAAGCCCAGGGCCGACTAGTTACTAAATACTCATTGCCGTCCCTCAAATTTCTCAACGCTTCTACCAAATACTTCGTGTACCGACCGGCTCCTCTCCGCTCATGTAAACCTGCCAACGGTGACAAAACCAGCACTACGCGCATCTCTTATACCTTTCGTACCATTCGTCGCATTTCCCAATATTTGAAATAAGCCAAAGTAAAGTGTAGTCCGGAAAACAATGCAAATAAAAAACCGGCCAACCCGTCCAAAAAACCCTTATGGCGTATGTACAATATACCAAAAGTTGCCACCGGCTTTACGAGTAAATAGTAAAACGTGTTGGTGAAGGAAAGTCGCAAACCCCGCCGCTTCCATTCCTTCGCCGTCAACGTTGTATATCGGTTGGCTCGTTCCCAGTATTTATCCAAAGTCGGACTGTCATAATGAAGTAAATCATTAACCAACCAATCAACTCTTCCTGTAACTACCATTTGCTCGTGTACGCTTTTACTTGGAAAGTACGCCGCCTGCTTTCGAACTAACCGGATTACCCCATCTGGATAGGTACCACCATATCTAAGAAAACGATTAAGGAAAAAATTTCTCCTGGGAACAAAAAAACCCTTAGTCAAGCCTTGATCTATATATTTATAGCCATCCCGTTCGGCAAGCAGTTGTTGATGACGTTTAAATAATTTTCGTTTTTCCGCTGGCAGCACCCGTGCTCGAATCTCGCCCTCACTCATTTCAATTACGCCAGCAATTTCTTTTCCCAACTCTTCTGACACCACCTCATCAGCATCAAGCTGTAACACCCACTCCCCTCTCGCCTGCTCCAAACCCAACTGCTTGTTTAAATGAAATATCGGTTTGTTGCTAGTTTGAATAACCCTGGCGCCAAACCGCTTAGCAATTGCCACTGTCTCGTCCGTCGATTCTCCATCCACCACTACCAACTCATCGGCAAACTTCTTCACAGCGGCCAAACATCGTTTAATGATAGCCGCCTCGTTATGAGTCGCCACCACTACCGACAAAGTAACTCTATCTGTTTTATTCATGAACCGATATCAGGAATTGACCATTTTGAGTTTGTTCAATAATAATGCCCCGTAAATCTCTTTTTGGCTCATTAGTAAACTGATATCTATCGAATGAGCGAACGTGCGTTAGATTCGCATTATCGGTTGGGTAATATTGTACCCTACTCAAAAACATACTCGGAAGAATCCTCTCGTAAAATAAAACGTAAATATACGGAGAACTTTGAAAGTCAGTTACTGTTACTGGAAGTGTCGGGTATTGTTTGATTGTTACCAACGCCTCTCTCAACCCCTTTTTCCACGTCGGACTAATCCGCTTGGAAAAACTCGTCAAGTAATCGTATGTGTAATAGCTAGCATAGACAATCAAACCTACTATAAATATCCATCCCAAAACTCTTTTCCATTTTTTGACCGATAAAATTACCTCGTTTATGGTCAAACTAACAGGAACAGCCGTTAAAGCCAAAAACAATAAACTTCGGGTCGCATGGGGCGCATCCACCGTAATTACCGCTGGTAAAGACGAAACTAAAAAACTAAACGCTACCCACCGTTGAACTGATGTCTTTACCTTTCGTCCCCAAATTACCAACCCTCCCAAAAACAGCCCGTAATGCAACCAAGTTAAATGCCCCCATCCTGGTAGAGTATGCCACGGATGTTGTCCTCCTTTCCTCACCAAAAATGCTGGAGACAATGTTTCTATATAGTGGACGAGCATTACCCTGCCGAAGTAGACTGCCCGATTTCCCACTACCCTCCCCAAGACAGGATTAAGCGCATCAAGCCTGACTCTTTCATTACGATAATTATTGTTAAGTGTCGGATCAG
>Ga0155827_17_pt20 | contig 8398 bp, 10 predicted proteins | sample RifCSPlowO2_01_FD_107481 | JGI IMG/M metagenome (GOLD analysis project Ga0155827, IMG submission 107481) | Microgenomates group bacterium RIFCSPLOWO2_01_FULL_46_13 | reverse complement strand
ACCGCCTCTGGCAAATGGAGCGACCAGATCGATCACTTTAATACCAGTTTCCAACATTTCGAGTTTAGTTTCTTGATCAGTTAAGGTTGGAGCCTGCTTGTGAATTGACTGCCGTTGCTTTGCCGAAACTGGACCCAAACCATCAATCGGCTCCCCAACGACATTAAATAGTCTACCGAGCGTCTCCGGGCCAATGGGAACGGTTATTGGTTGACCGGTATCTAACACTGGTAGACCTCGCGTCAAACCATCAGTACTGCCTAAAGCAATGCTTCTGACTTCGTGGTTACCGAGTTGTTGCGAAACCTCAAGCGTTAACACCTCTTTATCCCGGTCTAGACTCCGTTCTAAGGTAAGCGCTGTTAAAATTGCCGGCAGCTCTTTATCAAAAACCACATCGACAACCGGTCCTAAAATCCGACTAATGGTTCCCTTATTCATAGTTAACTTTTACTGGTAGCCGTCGCCGTTACTATATCCAGCAACTCATTGGTAATCGCCGCCTGGCGGGACTTATTATACTCAAGCGTCAGATCGTAAATAATATCACTGGCATTATCGCTGGCGTTCTTCATCGCTACCATTCGCGCCGAATGTTCACTGGCTCTGGCGTCTAATAAAATTTGATACACTTGTATCTCGAGGTAATAAGGAACAAGACCCGCTAACAGCTCCTGGGGATTAGGTTCAAAAATGTATTCATAACGAGCCGTTACATCCAACTCAATCATCTCTTGTGGCGTAGCCGGTAAAGAAAGAGTTTCCAAAAGAATTGGCAGCAGTTGGTTAATGCTCACCCTCTGAATCAGAGTACTGACAAAATCCATGTGAATTAGGTAAATCTTTTTAAAGCGTCGCTCTTGATAGCCGTCCACCAAAAGTTTTGAAAGCGGCAACGTCTCCTCAAACGTCAATCTATCTGGGAGATCGGAAAAATCAGCCAATACCGAATATGCCGTCTTCTTGAGATAATCTCGGGATTTTTTGCCGACAACTATAAAATCAAGTTGATCGTCAGTCAGTTTCAGTTGGGACAAAAAATCCTCCAAACCTCGAAACAACGTCGTCGCTAAACCACCAGTCAGACCCCGATCAGAACTGACAAGAACAATCACCGTCTTTCCTTTCCGGTTAACGGCAAACAATGGCAGCTGGGTTAAATCGGTATGAATCGCCAGTCGCCGCAATATCTCCTGAAGTTTTTTGGCATAGGGTTTACTCCGCAAAGCCGAAAGTTGAGCCCGCCGCATTTTACTCGCCGACACCATTTCCATCGCTTTGGTAATTTGACGAATACTCTGCGTCGTTTTTATCCGTCTTTTAATAGACCTAGTCCCCAACATAAATTTATCCCGTCACTTCAGCTAACTCTTTGGTAAGAAATGCCTGATGTTGCCTATTAAAGTTTTCGGTCACTTTGATTAAATCTTTTTCTATCTGGTCAGTAATCTTTTGCTCTTTGACTATGTCTTGGCCGATTTTGACATGGGAAGTAGTCAAAAAACGCAAATATTCTTCCTGCCAACCTTTAACATTTTCCACCGCTACCTGATCGATATAACCATGGTTAACCGCCCACATAATCATCACTTGTTCGGCTACTGCCATCGGCTTATCCCAGCCTTGTTTTAAAATTTCGCTGATTCGTCTACCTCGATCGAGCCTAGCCTTCGTGGCTTTGTCTAAATCGGTACTAAATTGAGCAAAAGCCGCCAGTTCTCGGTACTGGGCTAAATCCAACCTCAACGTTCCCGCCACCTGCTTCATGGCCTTAATTTGGGCACTGCTGCCCACTCTGGAAACTGACGCCCCTACATTTATAGCCGGCCGAATTCCGGCATTGAACAAGTCCGTCTCCAGGTAAATTTGCCCGTCAGTAATGGAAATAACATTGGTAGGAATATAGCTAGATAAATCTCCTGCTTGCGTCTCGATAATGGGCAAGGCCGTCAACGACCCCCCACCATTTTTTTTGTTAAATTTCACCGCCCGTTCTAATAAGCGTGAGTGAAGGTAAAACACATCTCCAGGATAAGCTTCTCGTCCGGACGGACGCCTAATTAGCAGCGAAATCTGTCGATACGCCCAAGCGTGTTTGGTTAAATCGTCATATATTATCAAAGCGTCTTCACCTTTTTGAGCAAAGTATTCGCCAATAGCGCAACCCGCATAAGGCGCTAAATATTGAAACGAGGCCGGGTCCGAAGCCGTCGCCGCCACGAGGATAGTGTGGTCTAAGGCTTTAAACTTTTCCAGAGTTACTAAAATTTGCGCCACAAATGACCGCTTCTGTCCAATTACCACATAGATGCATTTGACTCCAGATTTTCTTTGGTTAATTATCGTTGTCAGAGCAATAGCCGATTTACCCGTCCCCCTATCTCCGATTATAAGTTCCCTTTGTCCCCGACCAATCGGTATCGTGCTATCAATACTGATAATGCCGGTCTGAAGCGGGGTAATCACTGGTTCGCGCTCCACCACTCCTGGAGCCAATCGCTCTAAAGGAAAAAACTTTTTATAGCCAATGTCACCCTTACCATCAAGCGCTTCACCTAAAGGGTTAACCACTCGGCCTAATAATGCTTCACCTACTCCCACTGATAATAACCGACCGGTAGTTTTAACTACGTCCCCTTCTTTCAATTGAGAATCGTCGCCTAAAACGATTACTCCGACACTGTCTGAATTAAGATTCAATGCCAAACCGACTAGCTTTTTTGGCAGTAGCACCAATTCGCCCATTCTCACTTTAGATAACCCGCTGACGACCGCAATGCCATCCCCCACCTGCATTATTTCGCCCACTGTTTCCGCTCCCATTCTAGGAGAAAAGCTAATAATTTCCTGCTCTAAGGCTTTGACGATATCAATAGTTTCCTGTTTCGGTCTCATAACGAATGAACAATACTTTCTTCCAACTGTTCCAGTTGTCCCCGTATGGAAAGATCAATTACGGTATCGGCTACCTTAACAATCAAACCGCCTATCATAGTCTTATCAACTCGATTCGAAACCTCAAGTGTTCGTCCAAATACTTCCGATAAAACTTTCTTTAGTTCAGTTGGTGTTGGCTCCTCAAGCGGCCTGACCGACCACACTACAGCTGTCTTACTATCCCGTTCTTTCTGGGTAGTCCTGACTGCCTCCGCCACCAATTCCGGCAACAGATTAAGCTGCCTATTTTTGGCTAAGTATGCCAGTAGACCTTTGGTCAGTCGCCGGACTGACTGCGTCGAAGTATCCGCCATGCTATTTAACCCTTAGTTTCTTTAGTTGAACCATCTGCCGCCGAATAATCTCTTCTTGATGTTGGGAAGTTAACGCCTCTTTTAGCACCGTCGTCGTCGTTAAAGACACCAGCTTGGCAATTTTACCTTTCAAACGCAATTCCTCTTTAGCCAACTTGGTTTTGAATAATTCTTCTTCTCTTTCTATCATCGCCGCGGTTTCTTTACGAGCCTCATCAACCATTGCCTTACCCTGCCGCTCTGCCTCCTTTTTAGCATCAGCTAAGATTTTTGCTGCTTCTTGTTGCGCTTTGGTCAACTGCTCCTGCCGCTTTTCTTCAAGCTTTGCCTGCTCCGCCAAAGTTTTTTCCGCCGCCTCTAACCCCTCCTTAATCCGTTCCGACCTTTCATCCAAAATTTTCAAAATTGGTTTAAACAAAAACTTAATTAGAACGAAAAAGAGTATCCCAAAATTGACAATTTGGAGGAGGATTTGTTCGACATGAACTTCCACGAGGCCTCCTTTCTAAAAGTTAGGTGAATTTGAGAATGAGCGCCACCACCAAAGAATAGATGGCAATCGCCTCTGCAAAAGCCGCCGCTAAAATGAGGCTGCTCTGCACCTTACTGGCCGCTTCGGGGTTGCGACCAATCGCCTCCATCGCTTTGGAAGCGATCAATCCAATTGCCAAGGCTGGGGCAATCCCCCCCAGGGCTATTGTCAATCCTACCACTAGGTTATCAGACATGGCTCTCCTTTTATTAATTACTAATGGTTAGTGATCAGGCACTCCTTCCACTGCTTCGCTTCCATGACCCATCGTCGCCAAATTCAAAAAGACCAACGTCAGCATTGAAAACACCAAGGCTTGAATAAAACCCACAAAGATTTCCAACCCCAAAAAAGGCAGCGGCGCCAAAACGGGCATCAAAAAGGCGATCACCGTTAACAACACCTCCCCGGCAAAAATATTGCCAAATAACCGAAAGGCAAAAGAAAATATCTTAGCAAATTCCAGAAACAGTTCCAAAAACCCAACAAAGAATTTGATGGGATCGGAAAAATTGAAAAATTTGGTCGGGTAATGAAAACCCAAAAATTTAAAACCGACAACTTGAATGGTTCCTACCGAAAAGATCGCCAATGCTAAAGTAGTATTGATATCAGCCGTCGGCCCCCTAAAATACGGCACAAATTTATCCTCTGTCTCTCCGCGCTCCACTTTTTCTACTTTTGATACATTCGCTACTTCTCTTTCTCTAAACCCCACCGATCCAACCCCCGGCAGCAATCCACTCCAGTTAGACAATAAGATGTACAAGAAAAACGTGGCAAAAATCGGTAAAAAAATGCGGGCCTTGTGGTTACTGCCCGCAATGCTTTGCACCAAGTTATACAATCCCTCAATAATAAGTTCGACAAAACTTTGAAGACGCTTGGGCTTGGTTCTGTAGGAAACGCGGGTTAACCGCTGATAAAACCAAAGGGAAAATAATATTAATAGTCCGGTAATTAACCAACCGGTCAGCATTGAATTAGTGATCGCCAATTTCCCGATGTGAAAAACAGGTTCAGCTGAAATCGATATGTGCAGTTCGCTCGCCATCACCAACCTTTGCCAACACTTGCAGCGTATCATGGATAAATTTCTCTTGTCAAACCTGGTTAAAAATAAGCTGCCAGCGCGTCAAAGAAATTCATACATATTTTATACGTATCAAAACCATTTCGCAAGCCAGACTAGCTCTAATTGAAAACAGTCTCAATCTCTGGGATAATCTAGCCGAGCCGCCATCGTCTACCGGTCAGGACATCACCCTTTCAAGGTGGAAATGCGGGTTCGATTCCCGCTGGCGGCACTATCCTACGCTAAAGCTTCGGATAGCAAGCATGCATCATCTTTACATCCTTTTTAACTCAAGTCAACTCGGGTTGATGTTTCATCTTTTCTCAATCAAATTCAGTTATCAGCGGCTCAACGAGCCCTTATAAACTGGGTACTGTTTAGACACCAACTGAGCCAACGTCTGCCAAAATTTATCTACTCCCTGACTGTCCAACTCCTTGTTCCGCCTGTCACCGGAGTAATCTACCATCCTGGCTAAAATTCCGCTCTCCTTAAGCCTGTCAATTGCCCTCCCCGCCATTTCCCCGTCGTTAGGCAACTTCAACCCCCTCCATTCCTGAGCCATTTTCAAAAACTCTTCCTCAAATTGAGGCTTATCGTTCTCAATAAAAAACCGGTTGAGTCTTAATTCGTGGGCCTCATTAGGTATGAGGCCATGTCTTAGTAAAAACGCCAAATTATCGTACTCTTGTCTCCCTACTGGTTCGGAAAAAAGTAACACCACCCCGCCTCGTTGTTTTGGCGACAACAAGGTTTTAAAAGTTTGCTCTGAAGGCTTGGTAATTTCCACCGCAAACACTTTGGTAGTTAACTCTTTTTCATAGCTTAGTACCACTTCCCTGTCCTCTCTATCTGCGACCACTTCCACTGCCGGCACGTTTTGACACCAGTCCAAAAACTCCTTGGTGTAACTCGACTCTCTCGATACCATAGTCACTCTAACTGCTGGTTTTATGCTCAGTTCAACTATTAATTTCTCAAAATAAGCTAGCTGCACCGCTGCCCCGGAAATAGGCATGATTATCGCCAGTTTCTCTTTGCCGCCGGCTTTAACCTGCTCTTGCCTCGTTTTAAACTCTTGAGCGTCTAAATATCTGGCCAGTTTAGGCGACACCGGGTAAGCCGACACTACAAGCTTCGGTAGTTCCCAGCCTAATTGGCGCAAGTATTGTTCCAAGCATTCTCTGGTCCAGTCACTGGGTAAGAATATATAATCAGCGCCGTACACTCCCCAAATTTTCTGATAAGTATCGTCGGTCACCACCACCGCCAACACCACGTCCACACCCAAACTCCTGGCTAATCTGCCTTTAATAGCCGCCATCTTATGGGCCAAGCTGTGATGGGTGGCAATAATCACCAGTATTTTAGGTTTTGGCCGCCTTCTTGCCACTAAATCTGCTACTCTTTCATATACTTCTTGGGTTTCTCTCCGAAGTTTTTTTCTAAACCAAGCTACATAATAGTTCTCCACCAAAGGATTATTTTGAGCAAGCTCCATCATCATCTTTAGAGTTCGGTTCCGGCTGCCTACCCGGTGGATAAATTTAATGCTTTTGTCGTCAATCCCCATGACCTCTGGCCGCACCGTTTCTGGCAGCCCCTCCCGCAAGGCCTCAGTCACCCGGATATGACCCAGTCCGGCCGGAGAGGTAGTAAATAAAACCATCACTTCGTCGCTGCTGAAAAAATCACTGCTCCTAGGCATTATTGCTTCTCACCCACCTTCCCACCACTTCTATATCTTTAGGACAATCAACCGGCGATTGCCACCTTAAACTTTCTCCGGCCTTATCTAGATTGTACATATTTAACCAACTGGCCGCCTGACAATACTTGCCCAATACATCACTAGACAGAGCTGGGCAATTGCCACACTTTTCCACCGTTTCTTCGTCAACAAACCTGATTTCCAGCATCACTATCACCTAAGTAAAACCAAAATTATTAGATAGCTGCTAAATCATATCTTTATCCAGGAAATTTCTCAATTTGTTTGCCACCCGGTTCTTAAGTAGAATTTTTAAAGAGCATCAGCTAAAATACGAGATGCTATGATGATTCTTTGTAATAACAAAATCCCCTACGGAATTTTGAAAAGCTCCCGCTAAGCGAGGGCCCGTAGCTCAGGGGTAGAGCGACAGCCTTTTAAGCTGTGCGTCGAAGGTTCGAATCCTTCCGGGCTCACCATTTTCGAAATCGAGTCAGAAGTGGGGGCATCGCTGGCTGCGCCCCCCTCCGCAGACAGCGCTGCAAAGGGAAAATCGAGGGTTGCCGACAGGCGACGCAGTAAAAAAAGAAAGAGAAAAACGAAAAAATTTTAAAGAACTTCTAAAACTACAAACGGGTGTATCAACATTTTTATAGCATAATACAGGTTAATTTTGATATAATCGAGTCCATGAAAGAACAGATACAATCCACTTTTATTGATCTGACTACCATTGATGCTCCCTCCAAAAATGAAGGAGCAATTTCAGCATATGTAACAGACAGGCTTGAAAAACTTGGTCTGGAAGTTTCAAAAGACCAAAAAGGAAATGTTCTTGGTTTTTTACCAGGTGTGGGTGAATCAATTTTACTAAACGCTCACCTAGATAGAGTTCTACCGGGAAAAGGCCACATGCCAATAATTGACGGGGATGTAGTGAAAAGTGACGGGACAACTAATTTAGGGTCTGACGACACCGCAGGAGTCACAATTATTTTAGAGGCACTTTCAAAAGTACAGAGTGAAAAAATAACACATCCACCATTGGTAATTGCATTTACGGTGGAGGAAGAAATAGGCCTTTGGGGTGCAAAAGCATTGGATTTGACCAGACACGAAGTCCAGAGAGGAATTGTCTATGATAACGCATTTGAAGCAGGGACAGTTGTTTCTCGCGGCGCAGCATATGTTGCAGTGGATCTGGAACTAAAAGGTAAATCGATTCATCCTGGAAAAGACTTGAGTGCGGGAGTAAATGTAATTGAGATTTTTAGAAAAGCAGATTTTCCAATAGGCGAAACAGATAGCGGGCAAACAAGAATTAACATGGGCACTTTAAATTCAGGAACTGCTCGAAATGCAGTTCCTGACAAATTAACTGCTCAATCCGAAATAAGGAGCTTTTTGGATGAATCGGCTCTTGCTCAAACTGTAGATCGATTCCAAAGATCCTTTGCACAGGCAGCCGAGAAAGTCGGCGGAACAGTCACTTTTACCACCAAGAAATTGGCAGTTGCATACAGTGTTGATCCAGAGGAACCTTTATTGAAGGCGTATAGGGAAGTTGTCGAAAGACGAGGTGGAAAATTTGAAATGAAAGAAACTTTCGTTGCAAGTGACGCAAATGCGTTGCGAGGGGAGAGAGGATTGCATGTATTTACGGTTTCGACCGGGGTTTTCAATGAACATTCGACCGAAGAAACAGTTAGATTGTCAGATATGGAATTGGTAACAAACGATTTAGTTTCGTTATTAGAATTACTGGGTTCTCGATAAGTAAAATGGCTTGCGTAGCAAGCCAAAAGTCGCGCGCGCAAAAAATAACGGAA
>Ga0155827_18_pt3 | contig 9453 bp, 9 predicted proteins | sample RifCSPlowO2_01_FD_107481 | JGI IMG/M metagenome (GOLD analysis project Ga0155827, IMG submission 107481) | Microgenomates group bacterium RIFCSPLOWO2_01_FULL_46_13 | reverse complement strand
ACCAGCCCACCTCCACCAGCCTCCACAAAGTCCCATAACATTGACTTTACTGGTTGTCGTGTTAAAATCCCTTCATCAAAGCATTTTCTGTCCAGAAGAGGGCATATGGTAAATAATCCGCGCGAAGCTATAAGACAACAATTAAGTCAAATTTCCCCGCAAGAATATTTTCCACTTGCCCAAAGAGCCTGTCTTTTAGGCATACAGAAATCGGATTTCATTGACGAAGAAGCACCCTCAGTAGCGCTCCAAAATGTCGCTTCTAATCGTATAACACCTGATTATCAGAGATATTTCAGTGGTTATACTGCCGGAACCGACGAGCAATATCTGGTCGGACATGGATGGCAACAGGAAGGAAAACCAGTCGACGACGAATTAGTGACAGCCCAGTTTGAAAGAGCCCTGGTAACAATGGCTGTCAACGAGTTAGTTCAGGGAATCGATCCATCAACGGGCGAGTTCGATGGAGACATTGATAAATTAACAGAGATTTTTTACAATCTGGGTTCTACTGATTTTGGGTCAGAATTATTAGCGCGGGTTCTTCCTGGACTAAATTTAAAATAAGTCAGGATGGTATACTAAACGTTGTCTGAGGTTTATGACTCAACCAGAGTATAAAGATATGTCTTGGGGCGGGCTTACCGAGGAAGGCCACCAACGAGCGCAACAGTTTAGAGCTATCTTAGAAGCGCTGGGATACTCATTAGTTGAAGGCACAATAATTCCTACTGACATTGTCATGAATGCTTTAACAACTGTAGGCATTACCAGCGCTTTATTTCAAGCCTTTGCTGCACCCTCTTTCTTAAATTCTGCTTCGGACGGGTTGGAAGCTCAATGGGAAATCGGCGGTGAAGACGAAATGTCATTCTATCAGTTAGTCAACCCTCAGCAACCGTAGTTAAATTACCTTTCTATCTGCAAAAAAACTTCTAACCCCTGTCCCAAGTAAAATCGAAGGATTCTCCGCCAGCCTGCCAACTTCAGCTTAACCCTTTTGCTTGCCAAGCAGGTAAATCACCCATTAAAAGTTAACCAATCAGGATGAGTTTCTAACAGTTCGACGATACGCTCTTGCACTCCTTTTTGCCAAGCTGGATTATCAGCTCCATCCATATCCTTCATAGAAGTAAAAATAGTGGGTATGCCTCGACCAGTTATCTCATATATTTGCTGAAACGAACCATCACAAACGCCTAACTCAAGGCTTTTGCCAGCGGGCCCGTTGTGGTCCCATGATAACTCAATGCCAGCTTTTAAATTATTCCCTGAACGACTTGCGTATCGCTTCTCACCAAATCTTCCCCTTTGATTAAGGAGAGTATCATTGACTTCCTGCAAGAAGGGAAGTAAATGATTTCTAGCTAACCCTTCAAGCTCCAGAAACGCTTGCTCATCAATAATAAAAGGAGTAGGTCGGTCGGGATTTTGGTATATTGACTTTAAACCTTCTAGGCTTTCAGCTAGCGAAGGCATAGTTCCTCCAAATCATTAATTATTATGCCAGTAATATAGCATATTTTGGGATATATAAGCGAAAATCAGCTGAACCCACATAATTTGATACAATAAACTGCTCCGGCCTAAAGGCCAGAGTTTTCAGCCAGACGTGAATAAAACTCTAGAAATCGTTCGATGATTGCTAAATAAGGCAAGCATGACTAATGTTGATAGCGAAAAGGTAACAGAAGAAAATAGACTTAGGGCAATTTTCGTACAGAGGGCTCAAGAATGGAGATTAGACCCGCGCGTAACGGTAGACCTGATTAATCTCGTTAGCGCCGAGTTCGACCCATTGGCACAATTGTATGAAGAGGCAAATAGGCAATATCTAAGGATGCCGGGGATCCGAGAATTTATCGGCTTAGTTGGAAAAAACCTCATTGCCTGTATCCCCGAAGGATTATTTTCGCAAGAAAGAAGGAGTTCCATAGTCGATCAAAATGTTAAAGATTGGGTAAGAGGGCAAACGGCCTTAGCTCAAACCGCTTTCCTTCAGGAAACAATAAACTATTTAGAGGGCCTTGAACCTGAAAGACTGCATGAGTACCAAAGTGTACTGTCAGTGCTTCAGGAACATACTTCTCAACCAGAACTCAACAAATAATATCAAGACATTAATTATCTATTTATCAATTAAAATTATTTAATCTGAACTAATTAGTTACTAGTTATAAACCATTAGAAATCGACCAGAACTTTTCCCGAAGATAAAAATTTGACTCTTTCTGATAATTGCATCAACAACTTGTTTTCGTTAAGCTAATTTCATGCGTCATTTCTCCCGCCCCATAACCTCTCTCCTTGTTGTTACTTTTGGTTTGATTGTCTCGCTTATATATTTTCAGCGCGCCGAGATCTACCATCTGTATTCCGAAGCCACCGGCGAATCGGCCAACCTGGTCGTCCTCTCCAAAACCCCCATGACTCGCCGCGTCCCCATTTGGCGCCATTTAGCCCAAGGCGGCGAAGATTTAACTACCAACATGTTGACGCCGATTGAGCCGAAGCTTCGCTCTCTTGAGGCGGAAACAATCCGCCTCGACCACGTTTTAAGCGGCTACGACGTCGTCGCCAAAGATCAAAGCGGCAACCTTACCTTCAACTGGACGCGCCTTGACGACATTATCAATACCATCACCCGTTTAGGCGCCACCCCCATGTTATCTCTATCTTATATGCCACCGGCCATTAGTAGCGGCGATATTACCGACGCCCCCCGCGATTGGAATGATTGGGCTTTGGTGGTCCAGCGCACCATTGAGCATTATTCTAAAGATTTGAACCTTGCCAATGTCGCCTATGAAGTCTGGAACGAACCCGACCTCTTCGGTAAGTGGTCAACTCACGGCCGCAAAAACTACTTAAACCTCTATCGTTACGCTGCTATCGGTGCCGGCCGGGTTCAGGGAGCCCAACCCTTTCGCTTCGGCGGCCCCGCTCTTACCGGCGCCTATCCGGCTTGGCTCGATTCTTTTCTTAACGCCGCTGAAACCGAAAATCTCCGTCTCAACTTCCTCTCTTGGCACCGCTACAGTAGAGCTATCGAAGATTACCAAAATGATATTGAGATGGTTCGGGCCGTCCTGGAGCGCTACCCGAGTTTAGCCGGAAGCGTTCAACTCTACGTTACCGAAGTCGGCCCGACGAGCGAAGTCGATCCGGTCTACGACACCACTTTTGCCGCAGCCCATCTGGTGGCCGTCACCCGTGTGCTTTGGGGCAGAGTTGACCGTCTCTATACTTTTGAAATTGTTGATGGCCCCTCGCCCACCGCTCAACCTTTTTGGGGGCGCTGGGGTATTATCACCCATCCAGAAACTGGTGGTTTTGTCAAACCCCGCTTTGATGCTTTACGCTTTTTGAACCGCTTGGAAGGTGAACAATTAACGGTCAAGGGCGAAGGCACCTGGGTGAAAGCTCTGGCTGCCCAAGATAGCCAGGGAATAATTAACCTAGTCGTTGTCAACTACGACCCGCTGAATCGTCACCGCGAAGAAGTACCCCTAGTCATCGACCAACTCGATCCCGGCACCTACCAACTCCGCCAAAGCCTCATTGGTGGGGGAACCGTCACCAATGCCATCACCGTTACCGCCGACAGCCCTTTGGCTGCCAGTTTGAACCTCCCTCCCCAAGCCGTCATGCTTTTAGAAGTAATCCCGCAACCGTAGTTCTCCTCTGGACTCGTGATACAATTACTTTAAGTCGTTTAAAGGGTGAAGAATTGACGCCGATGTAAGCTTAAACGGCAGTCCATTGAAAGATTTGACCCTTCGACTTCGTTTACACTTAGTTAATCGAAGTGCTCAGGGTAAACAAGCTCTGGTAGAAGTGCGGTTTTGCCTGTCCGCAGGAGCCTTAAGCCCTTCTAGCTCAATGGCAGAGCGACGGTTTTGTAAACCGTTGATCGCAGTTCGATCCTGCGGAAGGGCTCCAACTTGAGGCAGGAGGGTAAACCATTGAGGACAGTTCAATTCTGCCTCAACAGGTCACAACCTCTTTTTAGTACCGGATCAGGGCCACGCCGCTTCCAAGAAGCATCAATCCAAAGCCTAAGATTAATAATGTCGGAATCGACCAGCCGGCTCGGGGTAATTCAGCTGCATCAGTATCGATCGTAAAGCTAACTGTCGCCGTCGAACCGCCGGCCGAAGACTGGGCAATAATCGTGGCCGTATGAGCCCCTTCCGCCAAAGGCGTAGGTACCGTCCATGACCAGGAACCGCTGCTATTGGTCGTCGCCGACCCGGTCACTGGGTCAGGCGACTCCACCGAGAACGACAGGCTGGCTCCCGCCACCGCTGTTCCAGAGAAGGTAGGAGTGGTGTCGGCAATCACTGCTCCGTTTTTCGGTTGGCTCACCACCAGCTGGGCCCCTCCTCCTCCAGTTCCTGGTGTTGGCGTGGCCGTGGGTGTTGCTGTTGGGGTCGATGTGGGTGTGGCGGTCGGTGTCGGGGTCGGCGAAGGAGTTACTCCTGGCGTAGGCGTAGGAGTTACTCCTGGCGTAGGCGTGGGCTCTATTGTCGGTGTTGCCGTTGGAGTCGGAGTCGCCCCGCCGCCAGCTCCCGCCGTATAAGTTCCGACCGGGTTGCTGGGTATGCCCAAAATGTCCTCATTAGTTGATTTCTGACTGATCCGGCTTTCCTCGGGTATGACGTTAACTTCAATGGTTCCGGCAGAATTGGCGGTAAAAGTCAGGGAAGCCAGTAAGGTATCTTCGGTACTGGAAAAGCCACTGATAGTGGTGTTAAGAATTGCAATTTCCAGCCGAGCCGTCCCATTCTGATAGGTATAATTTTTAATGGGAATACTCCAGCCTCCACCCTGAAAAAGCGGGTTGGTTTGAATTGGTAACAGCATTTCTAGAGGCGGCCGGTTGAGATCGCCATCATAGCTGTATTCAAGCACCACCTGGATGGTGGACACTGGTACGCCTTCGGTATTCATCATCAAATCCACCGTAAAATCACTACCTCCGATCTCCGCCGTTTGAGTCGTCGGCGTTAGCCAAACGTCAGCCACCCCGCCAATCACGGCCGCCTTTTTTGGCAGGAGTTGTTGTCGCCCCACCAGCACCACGCCGGCTATTAGCCCTGTTATAGCCACAAGAATGCCCAGTATCAACAAAATGCGTTTAAAACTCATTATTGTTTATGATATTAAATTAAACTCTGTTGCTTAAAAACCCCAACCAAAACCGAAACCACCCTCTTACTGATCTCCGTACACCGTTAGTTGGGTAAAGTTAATGATGGAGAGAGCGACATCGGTTATGGTAATAGATTGGGTGTCGTCTATATCCTCCGGTGTTTGCGCCGCCACCGGCACTTCAAAGTCAGTGTAATAAGATAAAATGCCGCCAATATCCTCAATAGTTAAGGTATTAGTATTATCGGTATCCGCCGCTAATATATCGAGGCTACTGACATTAACGGTAGCGGCTCCGCCTACTGGTGAAATTTGCACCCCGCTAAATCGTTTCTGTAGATGAGATCGCGATTTAATCAAAAGATCATACGTTCCCGCCGTTAAAGCGGGTGTCTGAACTTGAACAGTGTAGATACCTGTCTGATCGGTCGTAGTCGCCGACACTACCTGGTTACTAATTATCGTTGGCCCTTGGCGCACTGCCACCGCCACGTTTTGTTGTGGATTCGACCGCAAACCGGTGATACCCTGCAGTCTAAATAGAACTGTCAAGTTAGTAGTTGTGGGCGTCGGTGTTGGGGTTGGTGAAGGTGTTGGGGTTGGGGTGGGGGTGGGAGTGGGCTGTGGAATAACCGTAACCGTAGTTGTGGCATTGGCAATTAAACCTTGTCTGTCGACTCGCACCGCCGCCGTATAGGTCCCCGGGTTGATATAAGAACACAAACCGGTAGCGGTATAAGGATTGATAGTGTTAGTCACATCGAGCTCGTAGGGGAGGCTGTTAGTGCAATCAAACCGGTAACGAATCGAGCCGATGGCCGTTCCCCCCACCGTCGCTCTTAAGTCAACATCAGTTAAGGGTTCAGAACCTGAAAACGGAATGGCGGATAAAGTCACCGTTAAGGTAGGTGTTGGCGTTGGTGTTGGGGTAGGTGTGGGCGTCGGGGTTGGGATCGGGGTGGGGGTGGGAGTCGGCATGGGTGTTGGGGTAGGTGTGGGCGTCGGCGTCGGCACAATTACTCTGGGCCAATAGCTGCCCCCAATTGTGGAAATCAATATATTCTGGCGGCTAAACTTGTCGAGCACCTTAGATTCTGTCAAGTCAAAGGTGACACTCACCGGTGTTAAAGACCCACTGTTGGCTCTCAAAGTTAAAATTCCCAAGCGCAAATCGGTGACTGGCGCCAAACCGGTCGTCGTCGTATTAATGGCCGCAAAATCCACTTGATAATAGTTGCCCACTTGGGTCACGGTATGCACCGGAAAATTCCAGTTTTGATTCGTCGCCAAGGTCGGATCGGGGATGATTTGGGTTGCTTCCAAACCCTGATTAGCGGGCACCAAGATGCGCGCCGTCACTGACGAGATAGTCCGGTCAATCGTGGTTAAATTAAGATCAACCGTTCGGGTAGTTGTCGGTTCAATATCAGCTTGTTGGGGGCTTAAAGCCAGCTCTGCGCCCGGTTCGGTTAACGCTTTAGACCTAAGCTCCTGTTCTTTTTGGGCTTCTCGGGTCGTCAAGATCAGCGCCGTCACCACTAAAACCAGCGTCAACACGCTGGCAATTAATGCTGCCGGTTTTTGGAGCCACTGTTTCATTGGTATCATTCAATACTGATAGGGGTATCGACATCAAAGAAATGAAATTCTTTAGCCTGATGGTCGAGCACTTTGGAATTGACGGGATCAATCATTGCCGTCAACTGGCCGCTATTACTTACCGGAATCGAGGCTAGTAGTATCGGCTTGGTGCCTAGGGGATACGGTTTTTGGGCCACGTGAGCGCCGGCGATTTTTACCACCAAGGCGGCATCGTTCATTTCCACTTTGCTGATAGGGAAGGTCCAGTTAGCGTTAGTTAATTCCGGATTATAAGTAGGTTCCGTCGCCTTGGTCGTTAGACTCCCGCTAGAGTTAATAGTCACTTGCAGGGTAAAGGCGGTTAGGGTTAGGTTAGGGTCAGCCGCTTCCAACCACAGTTCCACTTTGCCGTCAACCAGTTTTGGTCGAAGATAGGTCTTTGGTGAGTAGCTGGGTTTTTCCGGTATTGCCTCCTGGACAGTGGCTGCTTTTTCCGGCGCGGCCACTTGGTTTTCTCCCCGTTGTTGTAAACGGTTAAGCCATAGCATCGCCACTAACACCACTACTACCGCCGAGGCCGCTAGCACCACTGGCACCAGATACTTTGATTGTGCGCCTGTCATTAATTTTCTCCTGATACAGTTAATTGGTTAAAATTAACGATTGATAAAGCCACATCGGTAATAGTAATCGTCGCATCGTGGTTAACGTCTTCGCTTAACCCCCGTGCTCCCGGCACCACAAAATCAGTGTAGCGGGACAGAATCGCTCCGATATCCTCAATCGTCAAAGTATTGGATTGATTAACGTCAGCCGCCGCTAATTCCTGATTGCTCCAATTTTGAGTGGTGGTTCCCGTGGTAATAGTGACGTTGTCAAAACATCGCGCTAGGTGAGACTTACCTTTCAGGCAGATCCGATAAGTTCCTGAAGGAATTGAACTAGTCAGCCCTTGGTAAACGCCGCTGGGGCTGGTGGTGGCACTGACGTCCGAACTAGTAACCGTAGTTGTCCCTTGTTTAGCAGTTACAGTCAGAGTCTGGTTGTCTACCTGGGTAGTGATTCCTTGGAGCCTAATTTGAAATGACAGTTGGCCACCACTAGGCGGCGTTGGCGTGGGTGAAGGTGGAGGTGGCACCGTCGATATTGGCGTTGGTGAGGGTGAGGGAGTAGGCGTTGGCGTCGGAGTAGGAGTAGGCGTTGGCGTCGGGGTGGGAGTAGGTGTAGGAGTAGGAGTTGGTGTAGGAGTAGGTGGCGGCGGGGTGGGAGTAGCTAAAGAAGCTACAGTCACTGTCACCGGGCTTAAAGGAGGATTAAATTCCTGATCATTACGGTTAATAATTTGCGTTTGGGTAAAGGAAACAGTGCTTGAACCTTGTGCTGCCGAAGTAAAGGTGACATTAACCAAGGTGCCGCTGCCGTTTGGCCCATTGTTAGAAGCTAGAGCAAAAGCCCCAATCTGCACTGTGCCATTAATGTTATCCACTACGGGGTTTAAAGGCACCACCGTATTACCGGTTGATCCCAACCAGCCACCGTCGGCAAAAGAAGTGAACTGCAGGACCGCCGGATTAAAACTCATGGTAAAACCATAGGCGGTGATATTGGTTGCATTAGCAATATTAATGGCAAAGGTAGCCGGTTGGCCGGCGCCGGTCAGGTTAATTGTCGTCGGATTGGTCGACAGCGTTGGTGTAGTCTGGGCTTTAAGTTGCCGGACGAACAACAAACTAAATGCCGTCAATCCAATCAAAATAGTTAATATTAGTATTCGTTTCATCACTTATTTAATTACATTGTAAGTTAAACCGATTTGATGCCTGAGTGATATCGGTCAGATTGATGACGTTATCTTGGTTAAAGTCGTACAAAGCGTCCCAGTTAGCATCTCCCGGCCGCGACCCGAACCGATTGGAAATCCGGGTAATATCCGATAAATCAATGCGATTGTTGTCGACAAAGTCAATGTATTGGCACGATACGGACACTGTCATCGCTTGGCTGGTAAGCTGCCCTTTGACGTCCTGGGAGTAGGCGACCGCCGCAATTTGGGTATTGGCTTGGTTAAAGTTAAGCTGGCCGCTACCGATTTTATGCCGGACTCGTAAGGTTAGCGTGGCAATAATTCCCGTGCCGTTAGTCGAGGTCGGATAGCATTGGGGCGGGGGTGTCGCCTGGCATGGAGGCGTACCATCTCCTGGGTTTTGACCTAGATAACAGGGATCGCAGGCCACTCCGAGCGAAACGGTTGCCCGACCGACGGTATTGTCAATCGTCGCTGCCGCTAAAGTGGTAGAAGCTAAATTACCGTAGGGCGTCCCACTGCGGGCAAAGTATGGGCCGGGAGTCAAAGACACAATTTCAAACAGCGAGGGATCAACCGTCATTTCCAAAGTTATTCCTGCCACTCGATTGGTGTTGGTGTTCATGACGACATCGACGGTAAAGTTTTGGTCAAATTCAACCGCCGCACTGCCTACCACTAAGGAGAGATTAACGTCCGCCACTTCCGCCTTCTTTCTAAGTTCAGTGGAATAGCGCACTACTACCAACCCGGCTACCAGGCCCATCACCAACACCAGGGTTGCCAAAAGTGACCTTAAGGTTTTTTTAGGCACCCTTTTTAAAACTGGCGGCAGCCACCGTCTCGAAAAAACTGGGGCACGGAAAGGCCGGTTCAGCAAAGAACTGGCATTATTATTGGCTTGATGGACA
>Ga0155827_11_pt1 | contig 11024 bp, 10 predicted proteins | sample RifCSPlowO2_01_FD_107481 | JGI IMG/M metagenome (GOLD analysis project Ga0155827, IMG submission 107481) | Microgenomates group bacterium RIFCSPLOWO2_01_FULL_46_13 | reverse complement strand
GAACAACAAGAAAAGACTGTTACTTTAAAGAACCTGAGCACCAAAAAACAAGAAACAATCGACGTTACATCTGTTATTGACAAAATACGCTTGTCCCAAACTTAACGTTGTGGTAAACTACGAACGTTATGAAAGCTGATATTCATCCAACATACTTTCCTGAAGCTCGTGTGACATGTGCTTGCGGTAATACATTCGTGACCGGCTCCACAAAGCCAGAAATTCGTGTGGATATATGCAGTAATTGTCATCCCTTCTTTACCGGTGAAGAAAAATTTGTTGATACTGAAGGTAGAGTTGAGCGATTTAAGAGACAAGAAACCAAGGCAACTGAAAGACGTGAGCATCTTAAGAAAGCCGCCTCTGAAAAGGCTGCTAAAAAAGAAGCGCAAAAAGAACCTGAAAGACCGCTGACATTGAAAGAAATGTTGCAAAAAATACAAGAAAGTTAAATTTCAGCTGTATCTATCCCCTAACCAACTATGGATTATCTGGCGAAGCAAATCAATGATTTAAAGAAAAAAATCGAAGAGACTAAAAAATTAGAACTAGACCCTCAGCTAGCAAAGTTGGCTAAAGAGGAGTTATTATCTCTACAGCAACAACTGCAAACATTAGAATCTCCAGCGCTTCGCCCTGAAAATACAACGACAAAAGCGGCCATTATTGAAATAAGAGCAGCCGCCGGTGGAAACGAAGCTGGACTTTTCGCCGCTGATTTATACCGAATGTATGCCCGCTACTCCCAAAACATGGGTTGGAGAGTTGAACAACTTTCTTTAAATGAAGGTGGCATAGGAAACATAAAAGAAATAATTTTTCTAATCGAAGGAGAAGGAGCTTACAAAAAATTACAGTATGAATCTGGGGTTCATCGAGTCCAGAGAGTACCAGCTACAGAAAGTTCCGGCAGAATCCACACTTCTACTGCTACGGTGGCCATTTTGCCAGAAATCACCGAAAGTCAGCTTCATATTGATCCGAAAGAACTAAGAGTGGAAACTTTTCGCGCCAGTGGTCATGGAGGCCAAAATGTTCAAAAAGTAGAAACAGCCGTTAGAATCGTTCACCTACCTACTAACCTTGTGGTCACTTGCCAAAGCGAACGAAGTCAATTTCAAAATAAAGAAAGGGCCTTCTCGGTACTTAGGTCCAGATTATATGAAGCAAAAATAGAAGCAGAAAAGATGGGTATAGATATTACTCGGAAGACACAAGTTGGGACAGGAGAACGATCAGAAAAAATACGAACTTACAATTTTCCTCAAGACAGAATAACCGATCATCGAATTGGGAAAAGTTTCCATAATATTGAAGACATATTGAACGGTAATCTTACGCTGCTTATTTCCTCCCTTGAAAAACACTATAGAAATAAGTAAAACTATTTACTAATGAAGATCAGTAATATATTTAAAGAGACAAAGCTGGCTCCAACCGAAACTGAGATCTTTTTGTCTTCTATCTTAGAGAAGGATCGATCTTTCATTATCGCCTATCCGGAATTTGAAATAAACTTTTCTGATTATCACAAGTTTAAAGAATTTGAAGCCAGAAGGAAACTACACGAGCCAGTTGCTTACATCTTAGGTTACAAAGATTTTTACAGGAGTCGAATCCGCTCCGACAAAAGAGCAGCTATACCAAGAGCCGAAACAGAAAGTTTAATTGAGGAAGCTGTTAAATTTATCTTTAGAATTCCTAACAGAGAAAGAAAAAACCACTTAGCGTCTGACCCAACTTACAAAATTGCCGATGTTGGTACGGGAAGTGCTTGTATAGCAATTAGTTTGGCAAAAATTCTTCCCTTTGCTCATATTTTCGCTATTGATATTGATCATAAAGCGCTCTCTTTAGCAGAAGAAAACGTCGCTGAGCACAATCTCACCAACCAAATTACTCTAATGCAGGGCGATCTTCTTAACCCTATCTCAACCTCTGTAGATTTAATTGTTGCAAATCTCCCTTATATTCCCTCTCACAAGTTAAACACCCTTGAGACGCAAATTAAAAATTGGGAACCACTTCTTGCCTTTGATGGTGGTACAGATGGAAAGCAACATTACAAAAATCTCTTTAGTCAGGCTACTAATAAGCTTGCTCAATCTGGAATTATTGTTTATGAAGTTGACGGAAAGGCTAATATCTGGCAACACCCTTTTTCAATTTATCAATCTCCAGAATCAAGTAGAAAAGAGGGTTTGATCTAATTTTTCTTAAAAAGCCTTATTCCCCTATTCTCTGGGTGCTTCCTCAAGTTTTACCTCAAATTGTAGATTTTTACCTTTACGGTTTACTTTAAGTTTAACCTTATCACCAACATTAAATTTACGAATTATAGTGGCAAGTGAATTCTCTAAAGTTATCTTCTCCCCTCCTAGTTCGGTGATAACATCGCCAATCTCAATACCTGCTTTGGCTGCCGGTGAGTCCACAATAACTCTTTGGACATACGCGCCTTCAGGAAGATTTTGCAGCTGAGCAATATCAGAACCAATAATATTATAAGCAATGCCGATGAAGGGCTTTATTATTCGCCCTTGACTCTTAAATTGTTCTAAAATAGATTTAACTCTATTTATTGGTATAACAAATCCAATATTTTCAGCACCGCTGGTTGTCGCGAAATTAATTCCCACTACTTTTCCGGATAAATCAAGCAGCGGTCCTCCAGAATTTCCTGGATTTAAAGCCGCGTCTGTTTGAATCACATTCTCCAAAGTCTCGCTCGCGAAGCCGAATTGATCAGATGCGGTCACTCCTCTACCGATACCGGATACGACGCCTACTGTAACTGTGTTTTGGAATCTACCCAGTGCGTTGCCGATCGCAACGACTTTCTGGCCAACCTTCAACGAACTAGAATCTCCAAGTCCAATCGTTGGCAAGTTACTCGCATTGATTTTAATTATAGCAAAATCGTTTGAGCTGTCGCGATCAATGGATACAACAGAGTAGCTTTTCTGATCTTTCGTCAGAACGGTGTATGTTATAGTTTTGTCGCTCACAACATGATCGTTTGTAAGTATTATTCCGCTTGAATCGACAATAAAGCCAGTCCCAATTCCCTGCTCATCGGTGGTAGGACCTCGCCTCGGATCAAAAGTAACTTGTTTTGCTAGTATCGAAACAACTGCCGGTGAAGCTTTATCAACCACATCAATAACTGCTGATTCCTCAACGGTTCTTACCAGCGTTTCGCCTTTATCTGTTTTGACTGTCTCTAGAGCCTTAGGAGGGCGGAGAAAATCTGGTATAGAATCCTTAAAGGCCAATGAATTATACCAAGAAGGATAAGTAATACCCACTATCGCTCCAAAAACAGTAGAAATAAAAACTGCGATTATCCAAGGGAGGCTTTTATTGAACTTAAATCGAGGTCTCACGTTATACATTTTACTTATAAATTTATCAATTTTCAACCTACAAAGTAAGATGTGGTATCTCTTACCAAAAGGAAAACCGGAACGAATTCTCGATCCGGCGCTGGAATACTCTCTCTACTTCCCTAAAATCATGGCCAGAAGTGCTCTCCTGATATCCATAGCGTTCTCTCTTGCCTGCTTGATGTAGATGGAACCGGGGTACGAATCCATGCTCCTTGGTATCTCCTCGTTCCTGGGAAGCGGATGCATCAACCACACAACTCCTTCATCCTCTTCTAGTTGAGGTAGTAGCTCCGGGAATAAAATGTACTTACCCGCTGTTCGAGCTTTGAATTCCACTACTTGTTCCTCAATTAGCTTTTTCACCTCTACGTCTTCTGGATTCTTCCCCTGCGCCCTGGATTCCTCCTTACATTTGTCTTCGAACAGGTTCGCCTGAATCCTGGTCACGTATACCACGTCTACCAACCGAACAGTATCTACCAGATTCTGTGTTGCTGTAAGCCGCAAACCTTTGTCCTCTAATGAAGTCCTAAGATCCTCAGGCAAGGAAAGCTCGGGATCTGATACGCAGGTCACTTCGTTCCCTGTATAGAGGGAAAGTGCTTTAAGTAGTGAATGAATCGTCCGCCCGTGAAGCAGATCACCCACCACAGCGAGCCGCAAACCCTCTAGTCTTCCTAGCTGAGACCAAATGGTGTAGAGATCTACGAGAGCTTGTGTAGGGTGTTCACCTCTTCCATCACCACCATTTATCAGTGGGACGAGCGAGTATTCAGAGGCCAGCTTGGCTGACCCGGTTCGATGATGACGAAGGACAATGATGTCGCAGTATCCACTGATGATACTTATCGTATCCTCCAGGGTCTCTCCCTTAACCTCCGAAGAAGTCTTGGAAGCGTCAGTAGTGCTTATCACACCTCCACCGAGGCGAAGCATGGAGGCTTCAAAAGAAAGTCTGGTCCGTGTACTTTCTTGAGTGAAGAAGGTCGCGAGGATCTTATCCCTCAGCATTCCATGGAACATCCCAGGGACTTTTCTTATCAGCTCTGCGGCCTTCATAAGCTGGGCAAGGCTACCCAGGTCGAACTGGTCTGCTGAGACCACATGTTGTCCTCGGAAGCAGTTTTCCGGACCAAATAACTCTGACATGAGGTGTGCGTTAGAACGTGGGTGTAACACCAATTTCGTTACCTCCTTGTTAGGGTGCGTTTGAGTCTCTCTCTTTTTTGGTCAAAAAAATAGCCCCAAAGGGCTACTTTTCAAACGTTTTCAGTTGTGGTTCAGGTCTCCACATACTGAGAAATAATTTAACCAATTTTCTGCTCTTTTGTCAACCCAGCTTCGCTGGGTGACACTGGGTAAACCCAAAAGAAAAAGGGTACCTGCCAATGCTTGGTAAGTACCCCATCAGTCTCATTCTCTTCCTCGGGTTGTCCAGGTTGCGCCGGTGTCTCTTGCGGACAGAGAGGTTCTGTGCGTCCGTTAAAGTCCGGAATAGCTATCACGTACAGCTCACACATGGGCGAGCGTGGATATTTTTCGAAGTAAGGATCATCACGCTCCGCGAACCACCTACGCAATTCTCCGACCGGATCAGCACCACCGCGAAAATCCAGAGTTATGAGGTAGCGATCCTGCCGCAGAAACATGCAGAAGTGTTCTCCCTGCACTGGTCCTTGATCCAAGAAGTACCGAAGCTCAGGACCAACCGCCTGGTAGTCCTCCGGCTTTACAGGAGTATTGTAAACTGGCTTATCCGGCGGGCACACAGCTGCATCGAAAATCGTAGTTGGCTGTGGTGAGATTTGGATCGTAATCCCTTCTACCGATCTGCCTTGACCATCATCACCTTGCGACTTTGTTGCCCAAAGGGCAATAGCTATGCCGACAAGGAGGAGAGCTACGATAAGCAACAATCTATCATGCACGATGTCGATCCCCTTTCCTCTAATCTGCTTCCAATCGACGAAGAATTATACAGTTTTGCTGGAACCTTGTAAAGGGGATTAAGGGTTTGCGGAAATGACTTTATTACGCAGATCCCTTTGAAATTTAAAGAGGGTTGCCCAAGTAAGTAGGTTGTTTTCGGCTAAGATTTTTGCTGCCGCAATTGCTGCTGCTTCCGGTTCGATGGCTGTTACTGCCCCAGAACCTGAAGGCAATCGCAGCGAAGAAAAAATATCGCCACCGGCGTATTTTTCTGAGTATGGAGGGCAATTAACCACTGGGTTTGGAGTTGCAAAATCAAGATAAGCCCCAAGAGCATTGGATCTGCCAGCTACGGCAATGTAAACAAGTTTAGAATTTATTGAGTCGAGATTTTTCACCCATCTGCTAACATATTCTGGAGTTTTGTGGGCAGAAGCCACGATCTTTTGAACATTTATTAGCGGAAAGCTGGTTAGATGTTTTTCAATTTTTTCCACCCACTCCGCGTCAGATCCTGAACCAGCTATTATTGCAACTGTCCCGGCCTCTGCTTTCACAAAATCACCTGTTAACTCAGACACTAACTGATACTTACGAGCAATCGCATCAAGGTCGTCTTTAGTAGACGAAACAAGGTTTCGATAAACCTGTTTATCGAGCATTGCCTCTTTTTTACCAGCTGGCCAAAGTCTCCAACTATCGTTATCAATAACATCAGCAACCACTAAATTGCCTTTTGCCTCAAAACCAAACTCTATCTTCAGATCAACCAAAGTGATGTTGTGGCTTGCCCAAGCATGCTCAAGAATAATAAAAACGTCCCTGAGAATTGTAAACATTTCATCAACCGTTTCAGGTTTAATGATCTTGCCAGTTTGCAATTTAATTTGCTTCACTGTTTCCATAAAACCTGCTCTTTTTGGGGATTTAGCGTTGAAAAAAACCCATTCCCCTGTTTGTGCGTCATATTCTACCAATGGGTCGTGCTTTGAATCATCTTTATAAAAAATCTCCGTCACCAAATCTTCAAATCGATGACCTTCAGATACTTGTGGGTTTCGTTTTAAGTAACTGCCCGTAGCAATTCTGCGAGCTACAACTTCAAGGGGAATCATGTCTGCTTTTTTGGTGATTTGTTCGTTTTGTGACTTTCCATCCTCAACAAAGTGATTCGGGACGCCGGCTGCAGTTAACAATTTGAAGCAATTGGAACTTGTTGTAGATGACCAAACACCTTTTCCCGGCAAGATGTCACGTTTTACTCCGTCCCCCGCCGTAATATCATCTTTATGCACAATTCGCACTAAAGATTTATTTCTTGGAAACGGGTAAATTATTTTGGTTTTACCTTCTGCAATTTTTCTAACTTTTGGCTTAATTTGGATCTTTGTTCGTGCCATAATTCATTTTTTCTTAAAACGGGCAAAGATTTTATTAATATACTTTAAGTTGTTTTTATAGTCAAAAATTTGCTCTAATTCTTTCTCGGAAACCAATTTCATTACCTTTTTATCCTTAAGTAATAGCTCCTTTAGATCATCTGAATTAGACTCAATTGCTTCGAACGCATATTTTTTTGTCAATTCATAAGCTTCGTTTGCCTTCATTCCTTTTGATTTCATCAAGCTTTGAACTCCCTGAGAAAAAATAGCTCCTTTGGTTTTTTCCAAATTGGCAAGCATATTTTCTGGATAAATCTTCATTCCACGAACAACTTTCGTCATTTGGAGAATCATATATCCAAGTAGGTTTGTAGCGTCTCCTATTGTCAACCTCTCAGAAGCTGAATTTGTTAAATCTCGTTCGTGCCAAGTAGCGATATTTTCATACATAGGAGCTATTTTGCTCCGCAACACTCTTGCTAATCCAACAATTCTTTCAGATTTGTGCGGATTTCTTTTATGCGGCATGGCGCTACTTCCGGTTTGAGTGTCTTTAAATGGTTCCTGCACTTCGGCAATTTCAGTTCTGGCCAAATTGCGAATTTCAGTAGCGACCCGTTCTAGGACTGAACCGACCACTACCAATCTATGGATGTAATCGGCGTAAATATCCCGCGGCAGGATTTGGGTTGATATCTTAGCTGGCTCAAGCTTTAGTTTTTTACAAACCAACTGCTCAACTTTTGGATCAAGAGTGTAAATTCCAACCGCCCCAGAAATTTTGCCAACCCCAACTTTCTCCTTCATTTCTTCAAGTTCCACTTGATTTCTTTCTAACTGGTCGAGCCAATTTAGAAGTTTAAAACCAAACGTAATAGCTTCAGCGTGCACGCCATGCGTCCTTCCAATCTCTGTGGTATCTTTATACTCAAAAGAGGTTTTTCTTACTGATTTGACAAGATTATCTAATTCGGAAATAAGGATATCTACCGATTCTTTTAACATTAGGCCAAGGGCTGTGTCTTCAACGTCATATGAGGTGAGTTTGTAATGTAGATAATTGCCGGCTTTTTCTTTCCCTAACTTTTTAAGTTCAGCTCGAACGACATTGAGAAAAGCTGTTAAATCGTGATCTGTTTTCTCTTCTTCCCGACGTATTTGGTGAGGATCAACATTTTTGACTTTTTGTATTGCGCTGGCAGCCCATTTTGGAATCAAACCCATTTTGCCTTGAGAATCTGCAACTGCTTTTTCGACTTGCAACCAATATTTGAAGCGGTTGTCCCCTTCACCAACCATCCATATTTCCCAAAGTCCTGGGTGTTTGTATCTTTCAATTGCCGGCATAGTCTATATAAATAAAAGTTGCCAACTAATGGCAGTTGGCAAGGCCAATATAGCAGAGTTTTAAGAAAAAAGAAAGGCGGCCCATCGGGTCGCCTGTGTGATCTTCTCTACCAAAGATTAGGCAGGAATTGGATAGGCAATGTCGACAGGGAGAGCCTTCAGTAACTCCTGCTGGATCTTCCCCGCTACCTCTCCTTCCGCTTCCGACAAAGGGAGACGAAGCCCACCAACTCTTACCCTCATCTCGTTGAGAGCGTACTTGATTGGGATTGGATTGGAAGCCGCTGTCATCAAAGTACTCATGAACGGCAGCAACCGTAGGTGTGTGTCCCGAGCTGTCACCACATCGCCTTCCAGATAGGCCTGTATCATCTGCTTCATTGACTTACCGAAAAGGTGTGAGACGACGCAGATAACACCGTGGCCACCTATCGACAGTATCGGCAAGGTCAGCTGGTCGTCGCCGCTCCAGACGTACTTGCCTTCTGGTGCACCAGCGATGACTCGGCCGATCTGACCCAGGTCTCCCGAAGCTTCCTTGATCCCGACTATGTTCGGAATGTCCTCGAGCAGCTTGAGGGTTGTTTCCGCTGTCATGTTCACCCCAGTCCTGCTGGGAATGTTATAGAGGATGCAGGGAATAGGCACCGAGCTAGCGATCCGGGAGAAATGCGCGTACAGATCGCCTTGTGGCGGCCGGTTGTAGTAGGGGCAAGTCAGAAGCAAACCATCGACCTGAGCCACAAATTCGGCTTCTCTTGAGAGCTCGACGCTCTCTGCCGTATTGTATGTGCCCGTGCCGGCGATCACCGCACCCCGATCTCCAACAGCCTGCTTGACCAGACCGAAGAGTCTTATCTTTTCCTCATGGCTCAGTGTAGGGGCTTCACCGGTCGTACCGGCGAGGACTACACCATCACTCCCCGAGTCCAGAAGCGCCAAAGCAAGCCGTTGGGCTTGCTCGTAGCCCACCTTACCCTCTTCGTCGAAAGGCGTCACCATCGCGGTGAGCAATCGACCGATCTCTGCCATGTTAGGCCTCCTTTCTGGCTGAAATGACATCCGTCATGGTGAAAACTTCGCCAACTGATCCTTCTTGCACCCGCTGGTGCAAAAAGCGGATCGCCGCCAAGGTACCAAGAGCGTAGACCAACCGGCCTTCGACCTTAGTATTCAATTCAATGACGACGGTTCCGTCTGGACTGCGAAGGGTGAACCAGTGGTAGCCGTGGCCTTCCTCAAGGTCACGAATACTCTTGATCTTCCCTGTCAATTTGGCTCCAAGCCGGCTGAACAGATCTTTGAACGCGAGTGCAGTGCCGGAGGTGTCCAGCTTATTCGCCTGGTGATCCTCGGTGATCGAGAGTCGGTATCCATTCAAGGCCCCAAGGAATTGCTTACTGGCCCATTCCACCATCGCCTTGAGGACAACCAAGGGCACGCCCATGTTGACGTCGATGACGGCCGAGACATTGCTTCCCCTCACTGTAGAGATAAGCGCTTCTCGGTCTCCACCGGTTGTCCCCATCACGAACGGGTGGCCGGTGCGCACATAAAGCTGCGCGTTGCGGTTTACGGCTTTAGGAGCCGTGAAATCCACGACGATCGCTTCTGGGTGCTTTCCCAGAACCTCCCTATGGTAGCGACGCATAACCTGCAGTACTGTGTACTTGCCTGCCCGGGTAATCCCCGCTCTCTTGCTCAACCCAAGCTCGATGAGCTTCATGTCGGGCGCAGCAGCGACTTGCCGGGCGACCAAAGTGGCCATGTTGCCAGGCAACCCAGCAACAATGACTTCGATCGGTTCAGTCATGACCTCACCTCCATATGTGAACTGTTTGAATTTTATGTGCTATATAGGCAGGATGGCGCAGATATTACTCTTAAATTATCTTATAGTCAAGAAAAACCAACGACTGCATGACAGGGTTGAACCCTGTCATAGGTTGTTAGGTCGGCTTATTTTATGAGTTCGAGGGCTTTTTGAAGTTGTGGGTCTTTATTAGTCTTGAAATCTTCTTCGGTGAATTTTACTTCGATATCGGGTTTAAGACCGCTACCGTTTACCCATGTATCATTTGGCGTTAGCCATTTTGTAGTTGTTATGTGAAGTGCCGAACCATCAGGTAGTTCGTTTACTGCTTGTACGGTTCCCTTTCCGAAAGAGGTTTCTCCAATTAACTTAAATCTTTTTAGATCTCGCAAAGCTCCAGCTACTATTTCGCTAGCGGAGGCGCTCCCTTTGTTTATCAAAACAATTGTGTCTACATTTTGTAATCGCCCTTCTCTTTCGGACTTTTTTGAAATCTTCTGCCCACCTGAAGTCTCTTGTTGTACAACAACTGTTCCATTAACAACAAATTCAGAAACGATATATTCGGCAACATCAAGTTGTCCTCCTGGATTGTTCCGGACATCCAATATCATTTTTTTAAATCCACCGTTAATAATATCGTTAACAGCCTTGTCCCACTCACTTTTTGTAGATTCACCAAACCTAGACAATTTTATGAGAGCAATACCGTTGCCTTTATTTTCGAATACGACCGAAGGAACTTTTATAGTAGATCGTTCAAGATTTACTTCCAGTGGTTCTGCCCTACCTTCTCGCTTTAGAAGTAATTTTACTTTTGTACCAGGTTCGCCTCTAATTAGTTTAACCGCCTCCGGTAAAGTAAGGTTTGAGGTGTCTTTATCATCTATTCCTAATATCACATCACCAGGACGTACACCTGCATTTTTCGCTGGCGTTCCATCAAGTGGTGCAATAATAACTAGTTTAGAATCTCTAAATCCAAGTTGAATGCCTACTCCCTGATATGTTCCCTCCAGCTCAGAATTAAAATCTTTATTTTCGTTTGGGTCAAGAAAAACAGTGTACGGATCACCAACTGCTCCAACCATACCAGAAATTGCACCATATAAAAGTTTTTGGGGGTCAACTTTACCGGGCTCTAAATAGTTTTTAGTAACGGAA
>Ga0155827_16_pt2 | contig 11736 bp, 16 predicted proteins | sample RifCSPlowO2_01_FD_107481 | JGI IMG/M metagenome (GOLD analysis project Ga0155827, IMG submission 107481) | Microgenomates group bacterium RIFCSPLOWO2_01_FULL_46_13 | reverse complement strand
TTTACCAGCCGTATCAATTGTTTTTTTCCGGTAAAAAGAAAGAGGCGGCGGAATTGGTGCTTTACACGACTGCTTGGTTGGCATTGTTTTTGGTGATACTTTTATTTTTAGCAGCTTTTGTCAGGTTAGTTTGAGAGGAGGAGTATGTTCCCAGATCAGCTACGGTCAATATATGATTATCCGCTAACGGATATAGCGCGGGCGTTGGTAGAAAGAAGCGTTGGTTATGTTCCTGGAAATGAGGCTGAGGTTATTGAAGGGTTAATTCAGCAGGGTTTGTTAGCTAGAGGTGAGAATGGAGAAGCGTTGATGACTGAAAATGGGTGGAGACAGTTTGCGGTGGAAGAGATGATGTGAAAGGATCAGATGGCGGTGGTGGAGTATCGAGTGCTTCGAGCGGATGGGGAAGATGTGTCTTCCATGATTTTTCCTGATTTGAAGCTTTACGTATTATCTGGGGCGGCGTTGACGAGTGATCAGGAGCCAGCGTTGGTAGCAAGTCCTAGTAAGCTGCCGTTTGATTTGAGCGTAATTTTTCAAGCAAGGGCGTTGGCTTCAATTACTCCCGAACCAGGTGATGTAATTTTTTATAACGGTGAATTGGCCGATACGCCGATACCGTTTCACGATTGTATTGACTTTAGATTGACGGTTGGGACTTTTCCCCGTGGTGGCCGGGGTGGGTGAGTGTCACTTTTTTGAGGGTCTTGTTTGAGGTGGCGGCAGCAGGCTGGAAGAGGGAAAAAAAGTATAATGTCAGTACTACTTATGAGGGTGGTGTCCATTTGCTATTTGATTGAGTGTAAAAACACCCCCGCTTTCAGGAGCTCGGGGGTGTTTTTGTCAACCGGTGAGAACGGCTTACTACATCATACCTTGATGAAAGCCACCGTGATGGCCAAAACCGAGGTAGGGGGCGAGTTTAGTCTCGTCAATGCCTTGGTCTTCAAACCAGGTTTGCATTTCCTGTCGCTTTTGTTCCCGTTCTTGTTCCAGTTCCTGCCATTTATTTAAAAGGGCTTGTTTTTGGGTTTCGGTGATGGTACCGGCCTCGACTGCTTCAGTCAATTTTTGTTCCCGCAGGGTGTTCATTTCCTGGAGACGTTCTTGGTGGACGTCGTCAAATACCGTTTGGACATCTGATTCGTTGAGATTAAACTTTTCGGAAAGTTTGTCAACGATAGAGAGACTACTGGTGTTATCGACTGCTTTAACCTTATTGAGCCCTACCGTTGCGATTAAGACTAGGGTGACGATGGCTAAGATGGGAATGGTTGATTTTCTGATCATTGATATCACCTCCTTTCTTTTAAGAGTAGGAACACTTTAACAGGTAAAACTGAGTAGAAGCTTAAGCGGGGAGAATAATTGTAAATGAAGAGCCTTTATCCGATTTACTTTCTACTTTTATTTCTCCTTTATGCATATCGACTATTGATTTGGCAATGGCAAGACCCAGGCCGTAGCCGTCAGTTTTGGTTTTGTTCCTTGATACATCTGCGCGATAAAAGCGGTCGAAGATGTGAGGCAGATCTTTTTGACTAATGCCTACGCCTTGGTCTTTAACCTCAATCACGGCGCGCTTGCCGGCTTTTCTGGTAATGAGGCTAATGTTCTTGCCTTCGGGGCTATACTTAACGGCATTGTTGATAAGAATTGAAATAAGTTCGGTTAGACCCTCTGAATGACCTTTGACGATAACTTTGGCTAAGTTTTCTTTGATATCTATTTTTTTCTCTTTAGCCAGGGGTTCGTTTCTTCTGACGGCTTGCTTAAACACTTGCGTTAAATCGACGGCTGCCATCGGTAAATCTTTACCATTGGATTCATAACGACTTAATGATAAAAGGTAATCGAAAAAATTTTTCATTTTGTCCACTTCTTGAAGATTGCTGGTCAATAAGGTTTTAGCGTCTTTGAGATTAAGCTTTTTGTCCCGAAGCGCCACTTCAACTTCGGATTTAATTGCCGTCAAGGGAGTTCTTAGTTCGTGGGAGGCGTCGGCGACAAAGCGCTTTTGCTCGTCGACCATGTCTTCAATTGGTTGAAGTGTTTTTCCGGCTAGGAAGTAGCCGGCAGTACCGGCCAATACTAAAATGCCGCTATTAATAATAAAAAGCTGGAGGGTAAAGCGGCGTTTGGCAAGATTGATAATTTCGTAAACTTCTTCGGGAGGAATTTCGTCAGGATAGATAACAAAGGGTAGGATTCGGGAGAAACGGGAGTGGAGAGGGACGAAGATTCTTCCCGGAACGGCGTGGAGGGCTTGGGTACGGAAGCCGCGACCGAGTTCTTTGGTAAAACCCCGGTAAACAATCAGGCTAAAAAAGCCACTAACTAGCATGATGATGGTTAGATACCAAAGAGTGAGTTTGAGGCGAGCGTGTTCGAACATACCTTTAAAAATTTCTAATTATTCTAATTGCTCTAATTGACCTAAAGAATCACAAAATTATCAAATTTAGAAATTAGGTTAATTAGACCAATTGGGTCAATTTTATGAGATCTTGTACCCAAATCCCCTGATGGTTTGAATCAATGGTTTTAACTTAGGAAAAGATTTGTCTACCTTTCGGCGTAAAGAACTAATAAAGACTTCGACGGTGTTTTCGAGGATATCAGCATTGTAGTCCCAAACGTGGGCGATGATTTGGTCTTTGGATAAGATTTTTTTAGGATTACGCATTAGGTATTCGAGGATGGAAAATTCTTTGCGGGAAAGAGTGATTGATTTGCCTAGTCGTTTGATTTCATAGGAGATACTGTCAAGTTCTAAATCCTCAATATTAAGTTTAGTGTTGCCGCCGCTTGGAGATCTTCTAGTTAAGGCTTTGACTCTGGCCAAAAGTTCTTGGAAGGCAAACGGTTTTACCAGGTAGTCGTCGGCGCCGGCGTTCAAGCCCGTGACTTTGTCGTCAAGTTGGCCTTTGGCGGTGAGCATTAAAATGGGGGTATGGTTTTTGGCGTGGCGAAGCTTGGTACAAATAGTTAAGCCATCTAGTTTTGGCAACATCAAATCTAAAATGATGGCGTCGTAGGCTTCGCTTGAAGCCAAATCATAGCCAGATTCACCTTCATAGGCAACATCGACAGCAAATGATTCCTGTACAAGGCCTTTTTTTAGCGAATTGGCAATTTTGTGTTCGTCTTCAACCACCAGAATCCTCATGATCCATATTTTACCAATTTAGCTGAAAAATAACTGAAAGTGGGAAAAAAGACTAAGGGTGGTAAAATACCCTTCTAAATATTGGATTGTTTAATATGCCAGGAAAAACTGAACAATTATTATTCAACCAGATTTTTGGCGACAACCTCCCAAGTCAAAACGATCTGCCTGAGGGAGACCAATACAGGAGATTAGCTGAGGAGTTAGTCCCTAAGTTCGATGCCTGTGTTGATTATTTAAGGGAAAAATTCCCAAATGAGCAAATAAATCAACTCATGACTCTCTTTTGGAGATTAGTAGGTAATAAAATTACTCCGTCTGCACTTACCCCTGCAGTACAATCCGTTTCATTCTGGGCAGAAGTCAGGGGTACCGAGAAGATTGGTGTAGTATTGATGCCGGTAAATTGGCTTTCAAAGCTAGATAAAGATTTGTATATGCAACTTGGGGCATTGGTGTTTACTGCCAGCCAAGCAAAGGATTATTACCAGGCTTTCATTGAAGAGCCTGCCTTGAATATTTTCGACTCACAATCAACCCGAAATCGTGCTTTAGCCTATGAAGCTGAATACCTATTGACTCTTATCCAAATAGACGAGCAATTTACCCCTAATGAGTATCAACTCCAAGTCTTAAACACTTATCCTCGAGGCGTTGCTAGTTGATGCGATTAATCTATATTCCAAGAAAGCAGACAATTCAGGACTTTTTAACTAACTATCCAGTTACCAGTTATCTGATTAACTCTCATTTCTGACTCGTCAGGTGATGGAGAGCACATAGCCTGGTGGTACAATATGGGTATGAGGATTACAAGCAGAGATGGAATTTCCCGATCGGCATAGATTCCGAAATAACTCCTGATTTATCTCCTACGGTACGCTCATATGAATCTATACAGTTGTACTTGTGGGTTATTTTTAACTGGAGTGGTTCTTACTGCTATTGTGCAAGAGGTATTAGAATGCCCTGTTCACGGCCTGTTTGCGGAATCCTGCTTCACGCTTCATATCGAACCTGGCACGATAGATGTAACCCCCCTTGGCGGCACGAGTCTCGTATCTGAAACTCGACCTGGAACGGTCGTTAATCCTGCAAATTTTTAATTGATTTTCTCACTTCAATCGTCAGTTAACTTGACATATCAAAATATTTGTATCATTGTGTGGACAGGAGGATGTACATGAAAAAAATGATGATTTTTGTTCCCTTAGTGTTTGTTGCCTTTACTTTCCTCCGTTTAACTCCTGTTTATCACCAAGTTTCCGCCGCTGCGGAAAAGCTAATAGCAGTGGTGGTGACCAACTGGCCAGATATTTTCAATGTTCGGGAACAGAATCTCGATGAAAACGGCAACATTAAAATCCATGAACAGGGTACGGTAAATGTTAATGTTACTAACTCCACCCCAATTCCTGTTTCTGGGGATTCAGGGGAAACCAAGTCTGAACCCAAGCTCATTCCTATTTTTGAAAACCGAAGTATGTCTCCCGCTGAAATTTTTCAATCTGACTTTATAAACGTGGAAGGATACAAAAAAGCCATCATCTATGCACAACGTTGGCCAAATGATAGCTCGTTTGTAGAAATCTACGGGTTCTATTCAAAGGATACTTCAACAAAATTCCAAGGAGACCCCAGGATTCAACTCACGTTAGTCGCCAATCAATTCTCTAGATACGCTGAAGGCGATATCGCTGGCCCATATATGTATATTGCGGTGCAGAACAATGGGGTAGAGATAATATCTGTCTGGCTATACCTTATTCCATAACCAGCTTTTGAGAAAAAAATGAAAATTATTTTGTAATTATGAAGCATAAGTTTATTTTTTCTTCATTTATAGTTATTTTTTTGCTTTTATTCTTTCTTGTTTCTAAAACAAGTGTTATTGCCGATTCATCTCCCACGGTTGATTTATACCATCTTACTTACAGTTACTACCGAGAGGATTGGCCGATTATTTACGACAATAAAGTTTATTGGACCGATTCTAGAGGTGGTGTTTATGGATACGACTTTGCAGCGAACACAGAGTTTTTATTAATCGACTCAAGTGTTCTCACCGATTTTTTTGCTGCTATTGGTTATGATGGTAGATTCTTGGTTTATAACACCTATGATGGTGTCTTTTATAACGTAAAAGCGTATGACTTCGAGCAATATAAAATTATCACAGTGACAGAAGGCATTGGTTCAAAAGTAGCATCGGATTTAGATGATAAAGTCGTAACCTATATTGATGGAGGAGCATGTGGCAAACTTTATGCTTATGACTTACTCAGTGGAGAGAGAAAATTAATTACCGAACAAGTATGTAATACAGCTAATATTGACCATCGGTTTATAGTCTGGGGTTATGCAGTACCTAATGGTTCTGGTATTTTTGGATATGATCTTAAGACAGACATTAAGTATGATATTGCAGTTGGACCAGGTTATCGCAGTTCTCCTGATATTTTAAAAAATAGAATAATATGGTCTATTAATAACAACGAGAACGCAGAAGTGTATATTTATAACTTAAAAACACATGAAGAAGAATTACTTTATTCTTCTCCAAACTATTGGATTAGTTGGCCATCGATATCAAATCGGTACGCTGTTTGGGGAAAGAATACATCACAGCATGTATCAGGCGTTGAAGGTATAGATTTAAAAACAGGTCAAGTCTTCGAAATTCAAGAACAAGGTCAACACCAGAACGATAATATGTCCGTAATAATAGAAGGTAATATAGCTGCTTGGATGGCATGGCGAACTGGTAATGGGGATATCTACGCTGCGGTTATAAATCACTAAAACAATAAATAGGGATGAGACTGGGAAATAGTCTTCTGTTAGAGAAATAAAGAGAATTATTTCTAAAAATCTCAACTATTAAGAAGCACGATTGAAAGATTAAGAAACGCGGCAAAGGTAACCCAGGCAAGATACGGCATCAATAAATATCCAGTCGGCTTTAAAATCTTATAAAACGATACGGTGGTTTTAAAAATAAGTAGCCACAAGATGACAATTTCCCCCAATGCCAAGGTGGGATTCCGTAAACCGAAAAAGATTATCGACCAGACAGAATTTAGGACCAACTGAATAAAGAAAAAGGTAAGGGCTCTTTTCACTTCTCGTTTCTTTGCGTCCTTTTCCCACACTAAAAAGGCGGCAATTCCCATCAACCCATAGAGCGTGGTCCAAATTAGGGGACTCGGTAATGCCCTACGGGCTGCAAATTTACCTTCTTCAAAATTAGCATCAAGCATGAGTATTAAGAGTGAAGAGCTTTTAAATTATTTAAGAGATTTACGTGACAAGTTGGGTCGTAATCCCACAGTATGGGACATTCAAGATGACGAGCACCTTTATAAGAAGTATGTAGTAAATAAGTTCAGTTGGTCTATATTAAAATCAAGATTTGGTGGCTTACGAAGAGCGCTGCAACAGATAGAAAAAGGCTATAGGAGAGACGTAGCCGTAAGTGTTTCAACTTTACACTTACAAACTAGAGAGCAAGAGAAAGAAAATCCAGAGTTTTTCCAGAATAAAAACAGGTTCTTTGGAAAAGCGGCAGAGCTTCATGTAACTGCAGAATTAATGTATAGAGGATTCCAAGCCGCAAATATACCTGTTGATGAAGGACTCGATATTCTTGCAGTCAAAAGCAATAAGACATTTTATTTTCAGGTTAAACATAAGGATTTGAGTAATAATGAGCAAATCCATATCACAAAAAGTTCTTTTGAGAGGAGAGGTGGGGGGGATGTCTATTATATTTTTGTTCTTTTATTGAACGAAGAACGAAATTTTTTAATTGTTCCCTACCATATCATTAATGATTGGATAAGAGGAGGGTTGGTAGACGAAAGGGAAAAAGGGTATTCTTTCCTTATAAGAAAGACCGACGGGGTTTATAAACTTAAGGATGCTGATATTAGTAAGTATTTAAACAGGTGGGAAGATATTAAGTGAAAAAAGGGAAGTTGAAAATTTATGCTTTTATTGATAGCCAAAATCTTAATTTAGGAACAAGCAAGGATATTATTAAGAGAGGGAAAGTAGTCTACAAAGGTTGGAAGCTAGATTTTAGAAAGTTCAGGAGATATTTATCCGATAAATTTCATGTATCTAATGCGTTTCTTTTTATAGGTTACATTAAACAGAATGAGGGTTTATATAAAAAGCTTAAAGCTGACGGTTACGATCTGGTCTTCAAGCCTACAGTAAAGGATAATGTTGGTAAACCTAAGGGGAATGTTGATGCCGATTTAGTTTTACACGCAGCCGCAATAGAATTTTCAAAATATGATAAAGCCGTTATCGTGTCGGGGGATGGAGACTTTTACTGCTTGCACGAATATTTGAAGAAGAAACAAAAATTACTCCGAATTATAGTCCCCAATTCGAAATCAGAGTCTTCACTCCTGAGATCTTTCCAAAAATATAAAACATTTATCGAGTTTGAAAAACAAAAGCTTGAGAGATAATAGAGATAATATAGTACTATTTAACTTTTTGAAAACAAATAAAATGGGAGGCGTTGCAATAGACACGTGGTCTATTGTTCGTTTCTCCCTAGTGATAAAACTATGTTATCACAAAGATATTTAAGAATCAACAGAAGGAGATATGGGATATGGGCCTGAGCGTAGGGATTGTGGGATTGCCCAACGTTGGGAAGTCGACGCTGTTTAATGCGTTGGCATCGCGTCGGTTAGCGGAGACGGCGGCACGGCCGTTTACGACGATTGAACCGCATGAGGCGGTGGTGGCGGTGCCGGATGAGAAGCTTACGCAATTGGTAACGTTAGTCAAGCCAGAAGAGATAACTCCCGCTACGGTTACTTTTATTGACATTGCCGGGTTAGTGAAAGGTGCTCATAAAGGCGAAGGGTTAGGCAATCAGTTTTTGGCAAAAATCAGGGAAGTGGAGGCGGTAGTGCAGGTGGTGCGCGCCTTTGTTAATCCCCAAGTGAGTCAAGAACAGCGGGTGGGTGAACCGGGATCTAGCGAACAGGTAAAGGAGGATATTCAGATCGTGAACGAGGAATTGAAGCTTGGGGGAATAGAGAAGCCGACGATTTATGTTTTGAATGTGGGTGAGAAAGATCTAACAAGTAGTACAAGTAGTGCGGGTAGAGCAAGTAAAGCAGGAATAGAAAAAATAGCCGGAGATTTACCGGTAATCCAGATTGGTGCGAAGTTGGAGGAAGAACTGATTGATTTGGAGCCAGAAGAGAGAAAACAATACTTAGAGGAGTTGGGGGTGGGAAAGTCAGGTTTAGATCAATTAATTAAAGTGGCTTATGATACATTGGATTTATTAACCTTTTACACTATTAAGGGAGGGAAGGAAACGCGGGCGACGGCGTTGCCGAAAGGATCGTCGGTGATTGAGGCGGCGGGAAGGGTCCATACCGATTTTGCCCAAAAATTTATTCGAGCCGAGGTCATTAACATTGATGAATTGTTAGGACTGGGTGGTTGGAGGCAGGCGAAGGAGAAAGGGAAAATTAGAACCGAGGGGAGAGATTATGTAGTGCAGGAGGGAGATGTAGTGGAGTTTATGGTGGGAAAGTGATAAGCAAGTATAAAGTATTATGTATAAAGAATATCCATATCTATGAAGAAATACCTGTTGATGGTAATCAGTTTATTGTTGGTGGGTGCGGGGGTAGTATATGTCAATTTTCGAAAGGCAAATCTTTCGCCCCGGCTATCAGACTTATCAGCGCCGGCGATCCCACAAACTTCGGATAAAGCTGCTTTAGAGGAGATGCCGGTAACGACGGTGATAGCCGAGAATTTAGATACACCCTGGGCGATTGCTTTTCTTGCCGATGGTCAGATGCTGGTGACCGAACGTAAAGGAACGGTGCAATTGGTAAATATCAAGGCGGGAAATATTAGTGAAGTGGGAAAGATAGAAGCGGTGCGAGAAATCGGAGAAGGTGGCCTATTGGGAATTGCGCTCCACCCTGACTTTGAGGTTAACCATTATGTTTACCTTTATTATACCTACAGTGAGGCGGGTGGCAGGACACTAAATCGGGTGGTACGGATGACATATTTAGGACAGCGATTGACTGATGAGAAGGTTATTGTAGATGAGATACCGGGAGCGAGTAATCACAACGGCGGCCGGATAAAATTTGGACCGGATAAATTTTTGTATATTACGACTGGCGATGCCCAGGAGCCGTCGCGGGCGCAGGATACCGGTAGTTTGGCCGGAAAAATACTCCGAGTGACTGACGATGGCAGTCCGGCGCCAGGTAATCCCTTTGACAACAGAGTTTACTCTTATGGACATAGAAATCCGCAGGGGATCACCTGGGATGAAGAGGGGAGGTTATGGGAGACAGAGCATGGGCCGTCGGGAGCGGAAACAGGCAATGATGAGTTTAACAGGATTGAAATGGGGAAAAATTATGGCTGGCCGGAAATACGCGGTAAACAAACACGGGCGGGAATGGTGACGTCTGTAAGTGAATCGGGGCGAAGTGATACCTGGGCGCCGGCAGGACTGGCTTACTTAAACGGGAAATTTTATTTTGCCGGTCTGCGCGGGCAGGCGCTGTATGGAGTTAGCGTTTCGGGAAATTCGGCCGGATTGACGACATATTTTAAAGGGGAGTTGGGAAGAATAAGGGAAGTGGTGGCGGGGCCGGACGGAATGCTATATGTGACCACCAGCAATCGGGACGGCCGCGGCAAGCCGGTGGCGGAAGACGACAGAATTATACGGGTAAATCCAGATAAACTTCCTTAGGGTATATTGCGCAATCCCAGATAGACTCACCAGGGTATTCTTATCAGTTCCATGTCATTCCACACATTGAGTTTATCCCGATGAGCTCGGCTAACGAAATTTGTTTGTTCGCAATGGTGATTTTCGTGTCAGACTGATTGTGGATAAAAGGCTTGCCAGACTTTCAGTCTGGCCAAGCGAACAGCACAAATTTGTTAGCCTCGCTTAATAAGATTACTTTATCTTATCTGCCTATGATTTTGGCGAAGAGGAGTTTCAAACGGAACCAAAAAGAAAAACCTTTAGCGGCTTTTTCCTCTCCGGCTTTTTCCTGAAGGTAGTGAATCCAAGCAGGTAAGATGGAGATGACGATAATGATGGTGACGATGGGTAAAAGGTAACGGTCAACATTGGGAATAGCGCTGCCGAGGAAATAGCCTAATAAGAGCATGGTGGTAACCCAGAAAAGGCCGCCGAAGACGTTGAAACTTAAAAAAGTGGTGTAGCGCATGCGAGCCATGCCGGCAACAATGGGGGCGAAGGTGCGGACAATGGGAATGAAACGAGCCAGAAAAATAGTTTTGGAGCCGTGACTCTCATAAAAGCTTTGGGCTTTTAAAAGGTGACGTTTCTTAAAGAAAAAGGAGTCTTTCTGACCCTCAAGCCAAGTGCCGAAATAGCGGCCCATCCAGTAGCCGACGCTGTCACCACCGATTGCGGCTATGGCCAGGAGCGGTAGTAATAACCAGATATTTAAGAGCTGTTGAGAGGCAACAAAACCGGCGGTAAAAAGGAGGCTGTCACCGGGGAGAAAGAAACCGAAAAAAAGTCCTGATTCGGCAAAAACGATAAAAAACATGCCTAAATAACCGGCGGTACTGATGAGTTCAACTAAGCTAAAATGGAACATGACATTAATTTAAAATTTAAAATTTATAAAATCACCAAAAATTCAATAAAGAAAAAATATGATACCGGGATATGGTAAGGGATAGGCGGGGGAATTGCAACGAGCTTGTTTCCTATTTGAGATAGGTATAGGATGGAAGGGTGAAATTGGTGGCTCGACTTTTAATCAATGCCCTGGCGTTTTACGTGGTGGCGTATCTATTGCCGGGATTTGAAATTTCTGGATATCAAGCGTTGGCGGTAACGGCAGTGGTGTGGGGGGTGTTATCGATTTTGGTCAAACCGGTGTTGGTGCTTTTGACTTTGCCGTTGACTTTATTGACACTCGGGCTATTTACTTTTGTCATTAATGCAATATTGCTGTTAATAACGGATTATCTGGTTGAGGGATTTTCGATGGCGGGATTTGGGACGGCACTTCTGGCAGCGATTCTTCTGGCAATTGTGAATGCCTTTTTGACTAGTTTGGCGAAGGAAGTGTAATTTATCTCCTCATTTTTTGAAGCTCACTAGTTACTCTTTTCTGGGACGTTCGCGTGACGGTTTGAGGACTTTGGTGATTCGTCTGGCTCACTTAGTACCTGCCTGGTTGGACATCATTAGTTAATGCAAGTTTTAACACCAGGCAGGTAATACCCTTCAAAGAGTAACCAGTTCGCTTGAAGACACTTGGAAAATTTGCCAGCCTTAGTTTTGCTGAGTAATCAATCGGTGGTTACTTGCGGGTGTAGGTGCTGACTAACAAAGTTTGATCGAGGATATGGCCTTCGATGGCTTGAAGAAATTCTTTTTTGGTGATGGTGGCAGGTAGATTGAGACTGGTGTCTAAGGCAAAGAGTTTGAACTGATAGCGGTGGCTGCCGGATGGCGGGCAGGGGCCGCCGTACTTGGTATCGCCAAAATCGGTGGTGCC
>Ga0155827_14_pt2 | contig 16858 bp, 12 predicted proteins | sample RifCSPlowO2_01_FD_107481 | JGI IMG/M metagenome (GOLD analysis project Ga0155827, IMG submission 107481) | Microgenomates group bacterium RIFCSPLOWO2_01_FULL_46_13 | reverse complement strand
GAAGGAAGAGGAAGAAGAGATAATAGAGGAGAGTGAGGAGGGTGAGGCAGTAGCGGAGGAAGTTACCCCTAAAAGTAAAAAAGAGTGGTTGGGGAAAATTAAGTATCTATGGGTGGTGCCTGGTCGGTTCATCCGACGTCTTAAGGTATTACGGCTTAAGATTCCTAGGGTGGGACGGTTTCCGCCAGTGTTTGGGTTTGGTCTAGGACTGTTAGTACTCTTAGTGGTTGGTACCGGAGTGGCTTACTGGTATGTGCCGAAGGCGACGGTGACGATTTACGTATCAGCCAGAACCTTGGAAAAAGAGGTAAGTTTTATGATTGATCCAGCGGTGTCGGTAGTGGATGCGGAGCAGGGAATAATTCCCGGAGAAGCAGTGGCGGTGGAAGTAGCGGGCGATAAGGAGATAGAGACGACGGGAAAGAAAGTTATCGGTGAGCGAAGCAAAGGAACGGTGACTATTTTTAACCGGACTCAGTCTTCGAAAACATTTAGTAAAGGAACTGCCTTGGTTAAAGATAGCCTCAGGTTTAGTTTAGACAGTGAGGTGACGGTGGCGTCGGCATCCACTCAAGAAAATTCGGACTTGTCCACTACGATTACTCCTGCGACTGTGGAAGCAGCGGTGACGGCGGCGGATATCGGGGAGGAAGCTAATTTGTCCGAAGGAACGCAACTGACGGTGGCTTCATTTGCTTCGAGTAGTTTTGTGGCTAGAGTTAAAACTGCCTTCAGCGGCGGTTATGCGGAAACGGTGCGGGCAGTGGCGAAAGAGGACAGGCAGGAGGTGTATGCGGCGCTAATCGAGGAGTTAAAGTTGCAAGTGGCAGATAAAGTGGGTACGGAGACCAGTAATCAAGAGGGAGTGGTGGAAGTTGCTAACGAAGAGGTAAAAGAGGAGGAATATAGTGCGGAGGTGGGCGAAGAAGCGGAGCGATTGAAGTTACAACTATCTTTAGAGTTGCCGGTTTATACCTATCGGTTTAGTGATCTAACTTTGGCGGTAGAGAGACTAGAGGGAGAAGCAATTCCCGAGAACTATCGGGTTGAGCGAGACGAGCTTACAGCCGACGTTTTGGAGGCGAGAGTGGGTGAAGATAAAAAGGTGGAGGTGCGGGCAAAGGTGGTACTTAAGTTGGTGCCAGAAATTAGTCAAACCGAAGTGGTGGAGGCGATTCGGGGAAAATATTCGACATTAACCGAGGAGTATTTTAAATCCTTGCCTAATTTTTCTAGACAAGAGACCAAATTTAATGTTTATTTGCCGTCACGGCTGAAAACTTTTCCCCGAAGACGAGAAAATATTAGCGTGGAAGTAAGGTTGACAGAGACTGATAACTAGGCGAGGATGATGCTTTATCGTTATGTTAAAGCACCGGTGGGGACGAATGGACAACCAGCACAGCCGCGCTGGCGGCGGTTGCTGCCATCGATACTGATTACTTTAGGCAGCGTGTTGTTGGCTAATGTGGCTTGGCCGTGGATTAGTCACTACTTAGTAGTCAGTCCGCAATTTAAACGGGAACCGATTCTTTCTCCCTTACCGCCTCGAGGACCGGTTACTTTTGTTTCGGCCTTGCCCTCTGAGGTAAAGGCAGAGGAAGACAGTTTGACTGAGGAGATTTTGGGCGAGACGGTGGACTATACGAAGGCACGGAGTTGGTTTCCGGGAGCGCCCTTTCCTGAAGTTAACGGTTATGAAGCAGAGAAGTATTTATTGACCATTCCAAAGCTTGGGATTGATGACGCGGAAGTAGAAGTGGGGGGAGAATCTCTCGAGCAAAGTCTGGTTCATTATCCGGGTACAGCATTGCCTGGCGGTTACGGTTCACCGGTAATTTTTGGTCATTCGATTTTACGCCAGTTTTACGCGCCTGAAAAAACAAATCCTCAACGGTATATCAGTATTTTTAGTACGATTATGACATTGGTTAGGGGTGATACGATTATTATCGATTACGATGGAATTAGGTATGAGTATCGGGTAAGAGAGAAGGTGGTAGTAAAACCAGAGGATGTCTATATTTTGCAACAGCGGTTAGACCGGAGGGAATTGAAGTTGGTGACTTGTGTTCCCGAAGGAACCTATAAAGAACGGGGGGTAGTGATCGCTGATTTAGTCAGTTTGAACTAGACGATGCGAGTACTTTTGGGAGTTGATTTCGGACTTAAGCGGGTGGGCTTGGCTTTGGCCAGAGGCGAATTAGCTGAGCCGTGGAAAGTAGTGGAGTTGAAGAAGGCAGTGGGAGAAATTGCGCGCGGGGCGGATAGAGAGGGGATAGAAGCGATAGTGGTGGGGTTGAGTGAGGGGGCAATGGCAAGAGCGACGCGAGAGTTTGCCAGAGATATTAACAAAAAGGTTGGTTTACCAGTTTTTTTCCAAGATGAGACTTTATCGAGCCAGGAGATGAAAGAGAAATTGAGGCAGTTGCCTTTAAAGAAACGCAGAGGGGCGATAGATCATTACGTGGCGGCGGCAGTATTACAGGATTTTATCGACAGCCGGTCATCGTCAAGACCGACTGGGGTAAGTCATTCTACTCTAGACGAATGAGTGAAAGCTGGTAGAATAGGTTACAAGAAGCAGGAAACAGATAAACTATGTTTAAAAATATTATTGCTCCGGTGCAGGCATGGCTTTTGTCCCGAGGACAATGTGTCGGTTGCGGGACAACGTTAACTAAGGGTGCGATATCTGGTGGCAAGAATAAAAATGAAGAGAAAGTAGTGTGTAAGTGTGGGCGGATTTTTATACGAGAGAAAACGACTGGTAAGTATCGGCGGGCATTGTTTGAAGAAGTGTAATTGACTCATTGGTTTTCCATGAAGAAGGATTCCTTCAGGTTAAAACGGGTTTGGCTTTACGGTTTGGTGGTGGCTTTGGCAGCGGTGGTTTGGGGAGGATTGTTGGCCGGGAGGTGGTTACTCGGTCCAGTGGCATCGGGAAATAAGGAAAAGGAAGCCTTTATTGTTACGCGGGGAGCGAGTGTAGACAGGATTGGGAGGGAACTCGCGACAGCTAAACTGATAAGGCAGGCGGCGGTTTTTAAGTTTTTAGTCATGGTTAGAAATCTAGGAAATAAGATACAAGCCGGGAGTTTTCAATTGTCTTCCGGAATGTCGGTCGAGGAGATAATTGGAGAGTTGACTGACGGAAGGCAGGATTTTTGGGTGACGTTACTTGAGGGTTGGCGACGGGAGGAAATGGCAGCGGCTTTATCGGAAGCGTTCACTGAGGCAGGAGGAAATTTTGACAAAGATACATTTTTGGGGCTAACTGAAAGCAAGGAGGGGCAGTTATTCCCTGACACCTATTTGTTGCCAGTTCAGGCAGATGAGGAGACAGTGGTGTCGATACTCACCAAGACGTTTGATGAGCGAGTACGGCAAGGGTTAGCGGTCGAAATCAGTCAAAGCGGGCGGACATTAATCGAGATTATTACGATGGCTTCTTTGGTGGAGCGAGAAGCGGCTGACGAGGCTGATCGATCGGTGGTAGCGGGTATTTTGTGGAAACGACTTGACCAAGGGTGGTCGCTAGATGTTGATGCTTCGTTGCAGTATGCCAAGGGTTATGACGCTACCGAAAAGACGTGGTGGAAGCCGCCGACTGCAGCTGACAAGACGATAGTTTCTCCTTATAACACCTACACGAAAGTAGGGTTACCTCCTGCTCCTATTTGTTCACCGTCTTTATCAAGCATTAAAGCAACGTTACAGCCTAAAGCAAGCGACTATTGGTTTTATTTGACTGACAATCAAGGAGTTACGCATTACGCGATGACGATTGAAGAACAAATGGCTAATATTCAAAAGTATTTACGATGAAGTTACGGGGCTTGACAAGATGAGAAGGGGTTGGTAGGATACGTTTACCGTCTGAAAGGATAGGCGTAATTTTTTACGTCTATTTTTGGTTTTTGGTTCGATAATACTAGCTACCCGATGCTGAAGTTAATGACCGAGGGTATGCTGACAGTTTGGCGATTAGGCGTTACTAGATGTCGGTAATCTAGCGATTAAAAGCAATAAGCTGGTGGGGCGGTTTGATAGTTTTCTTATACTAACATCAATAAATTTACGGGCAAGGACTTGCCTGGTATTGGTGGTGGAGAACGTTTATGGTGAATGGTAAACGATTATACTGGGGTAAAACGAAGTTACCTTTACCGAAACTGGATTTGGTAGCAGTGCAACTAGAGTCGTATCAATCTTTTTTGGTTAAAGGCATTAGAGAGGCATTTGACGAGATTAACCCCATTGAGGATTTTACTGGTAAAAATTGGCAATTAGAGTTTGGGGCGTATCGTTTTGGCAAACCCAAGTATTCTCCGACCCAGGCAAAGGAAAAAGGAGTGTCGTATGAAATGCCTCTTAAAGTTCAGGCAAAGTTGACGAACAAACAAACTGGTAAGAGTACGACACAGGAGGTATTTCTAGGGGAAATACCCCAAATGACAACCATTGGGACCTTTATTATTAACGGGATTGAGCGGGCAGTAGTTAATCAGCTGGTTCGGTCAGCTGGGGTGTTCTATTCGGGTCAGATAGACCGGGCGACGGGGAGGATGCTATATCAGGCAGAACTGAGGCCGAATCGGGGATCCTGGTTAGAGCTGCTTATTAATCGGAATGATGTTATTTCAGTAAAAATAGACCGGCATCGGAAAATAGTGGCAACAACTCTACTTAGGGCAATAGGATTGGCGACGGATGAAGAAATTCTACAGGTCTTTGCCGATACTAATACTGATAAAGAGCATGACTATATTGAGGCAACGCTTTTAAAAGATACGACTAAAACTAGAGAAGAGGCGTTGGTGGAGATTTACCAGAAGATGCGGCCAGGAGAACCGACAGTGTTGGATAATGCACGGGAATTGCTGTTTCAATTGTTTTTTGATATTAGGCGTTATGATTTGGGTAAGGTTGGTAGGTACAAACTAAACCGGCGATTAGGGCTTAGCGTTGAAAATGTTAGGAAGAATTATGTGCTGACGGTAGAAGATATCGTAGCAGCGATTAAGTATCTAATCGGGCTTCAAAATGGTAGGGGCAAAGTTGATGATATTGACCATTTAAGTAACCGACGAGTTCGTAGCGTCGGAGAGTTAGTCGGGACGACGGCTTTTCGAGTGGGGCTTTTAAGATTAGAACGGTCGATACGAGAGAAGATGTCTTTAACTAAAACGGAGGAGTTGATTACTCCGAGTATGTTGGTGAATGCCAGACCGGTGATTGCGACTATCTCGGAGTTTTTTAGGAGGAATCGGTTGTCGACAATTCTTGATCAAACGAATCCGTTGTCTGAGATTGACAATTTACGGCGGTTGTCGGTAATGGGGACGGGAGGAGTAACACGAGAGCGAGCAAGCTTTTCGATGCGAGACATCAACAGTAGTCAGTATGCTCGGATTTGCCCGGTGCGTTCACCTGAGGGACCAAACATTGGTCTCGTAACCTATATGGCATTGTATACGCGCGTCAATGATTACGGTTTCTTGGAGGCGCCATACCGAAAGGTAGAGAAAGTGACCCGGGGAGGGAAAATGAAGATGCGAGTTACAGATGAGGTGGTTTATTTTGCGGCAGATGAGGAAGAAGAGCACTATATTACTCATGCGGAAATTCCTACAGACGAGAACGGTTATATTCAGGCGGAGTGGGTACCACTTCGTTACCGGGGAGATTTTTTGGAAGCGTCGGTTACCCAAGTGGAGTATGTAGATGTCGTTTCCCGACAAGTGGTGGGGACGAGCGCCTCACTAATTCCTTTTATCAGTCACGATGAGGCAAATCGGGCTTTAATGGGTACGCACATGCAGTGTCAAGCGGTACCGCTATTGAAGCCGCAAGCTCCGATTGTGGGGACAGGTATGGAACAAGCAGTAGCACAGGCGATGGAGCGGGTGATTAACGTTCGGCATGGAGGGACAGTGGAGTATGTGGATGGTAGGAAAGTGGTAGTTAAGGTGAATGAGAAGGAAACTGGCGATTTAAAAAGCGATCCGGTCGATAGGGAATTTGTGAGAGTGGAGGGGAAGAGAGAGATTTATCGGATTAATAAGTTTATGCGTTCAGCTCAATCGACCTGTTATTCACAACGGCCAGTGGTGGCAGTCGGTGACAAAGTGAAGAAGGACCAGCTTATTATCGATGGGCCTGCAGCGGATAAGGGAGAATTGGCCTTAGGGCAAAATATGGTGATTTCCTATATGTCGTTTGATGGTTTAGGTTACGAGGACGCGGTGATTATATCTGATCGATTGGTGAAGAATGATGCGCTGACATCAATTCATATTAATGAATATGAGACCCAGGTGATGGATACAAAGCTTGGGGTAGAAGAGTTGACTAGGGATATACCGAATGTGGGTGAGACTGACTTACGGAATTTGGCTGAGGATGGAATTGTGGTGATTGGAAGTCAAGTCGGGCCAAATGATATTTTGGTGGGTAAGATTGCTCCCAAGGGAGAAACGGAGTTGACGGCGGAGGAAAGACTGTTACGAGCTATTTTTGGAGAGAAAGCACGGGAAGTACGGGATACCAGTCTAAGGATGCCGCATGGTGAGTGGGGAACGGTGATTGATGTAAAGATTTTGGATCGAGAAGAAGGTGATGAGCTTGACCCTGGTGTCAATAAGAAAGTGGTGATTCGAGTAGCTCAAATCCGGAAAGTGACGGTAGGTGATAAATTGGCGGGACGGCATGGAAATAAAGGGGTGATTAGTCGGATTGTATCTGAATCAGATATGCCTTATTTGGCGGACGGAACACCAGTTGATGTGATTATTTCTCCTTTATCAGTCTTGGCTCGAATGAATTTGGGACAACTGTTGGAGGCACATTTGGGTTGGGCAGCGAGCAAACTCAACTATAGAGTGGCTTTGCCGGTATTTGAGGAGATTTCTGAGGATGTGATCGTGAAAGAATTGAAACGGTCGGGGTTGCCGATTGATGGTAAGGCGCAACTCTATGACGGGCGAACAGGAGAAGCTTATGTTGAGCGGACGGTGGTGGGGATTGCGTACATTTTGAAACTTATCCATATGGTGGAGGATAAGACGCATGCGCGTTCGACCGGTCCGTATTCGTTGGTAACTCAACAACCTTTGGGTGGTAAGGCGCAGATGGGCGGTCAACGACTAGGAGAAATGGAAGTATGGGCGTTAGAAGCGCATAAGGCAGCGTATACCCTACAGGAAATGTTGACGATTAAGTCTGACGATGTGGTGGGTCGGGCAAAAGCATTTGAGGCGATTGTTAAGGGAACGGAAATTCCGAGCAGTACGGTACCGGAGTCTTTTAAGGTGTTGATGAAAGAGCTTAACAGTCTGGCGCTTAACGTAGTGCCGACTCAGGCGGTGGTGGCAGATGTGGTAGAAACGGCCGAGGTTGATGAAGGAGCAGGAGGAGGACAAACCCAAGTGACGGTCAGTGATGACAGTTCGCAGCCAGGCGACGACAAGAGTCAGACTAGTGGCTCCGTGAGCGATACGAGTGAGGAGAAGAAGTCGGCTGGCGGCGGCGATGGAGATGACAAAAAAATTGAGAAAAAGGATGGGTCTAAAGGGAAAGTAGAAAAGGAAGGGAAATAAGAAGATGAAAAATATAGTTGATTTTGCGGGAATACAAATAAAATTGGCTTCACCTGATGATATTCGATCCTGGGCGCATGGGGAAGTGACTAAACCAGAGACGATTAATTACCGGACTTTGAAACCGGAAAAAGATGGGTTGTTTTGTGAGAGGATCTTCGGACCGACTAAAGATTGGGAGTGTTACTGTGGTAAGTATAAGCGGATTCGGTACCGGGGAATTATTTGCGATAAATGTGGGGTGGAAGTGACTCAAAGCCGGGTTCGGCGCGAACGAATGGGAATGATTAATTTAGCCAGTCCGGTGGCGCATGTGTGGTTTTTTAAGGGGGCGCCGTCGAAATTGTCGTTAATCCTTGATATTTCTCCTCGGAATTTGGCTAATATTATTTACTTTGCTCAATATGTGGTATTGGGAGTGGATGCAGACAAGCGAGAAGAGATTTTAAAGCAGTTGATACAAGATTTAACGGCTAAGCAAGAAGCGTTGAGAGATCAAGTAAAGAAGGAAGTGATAGCTGAGAAAGAACGGTTGAAAGCAGCGATGAAGGATATTAAAAAAACTCTTACTCATAAAGAACAGCAGGATTTGAAGATTGAGGAGGTAATGATTAAGAGTAAACAGACGATTCAAACGTTGAAAGATAATCTGGAGACGGAATTAGGTAACGCCGAAGCGGTATTTAAGGCTGTGGCGGATATGGTAAAGCGACTTAAAGTGAAGTCGATCCTGACCGAGGACGAATATTTAAAACTCGTTGATTACAAAGCAGCAGCGCATGTGAGGGTAGGGATGGGAACGGAGGCAATCCTGGAACTATTGCAGAAAATTGATGTGGAGCAGTTGGCAGCCAAATTACGAGAAAAGAGTCAGACGACGAGCGGGGCTCAACATATTAAGGCTACGAAACGTTTGCGGGTGGTAGAGGGAATGAAGCGGGCAGGGGTCAAACCGGAATGGATAATCCTTAAGGTATTGCCGGTAATTCCACCAGATCTTAGACCGATGGTGCAGCTGTCGGGGGGAAGGTTTGCCTCATCTGATCTTAATGATTTGTATCGAAGAGTGATAAATAGAAATAACCGTTTAAAGCATCTTATAGAACTGGGTGCGCCCGAGATAATTTTACGAAACGAAAAACGGATGTTGCAGGAGGCAGTTGATTCTTTGATTGATGCCAGTCAGTCCCGAACGACGACCCGGCGGAGAGCTAGGGAACTAAGATCGCTTTCAGAAATGCTTCGGGGGAAACAAGGACGTTTCCGTCAGAATCTTTTAGGCAAACGCGTCGATTATTCGGGGCGGTCGGTAATAGTGGTTGGGCCGGATCTTCAGCTCAACCAGTGTGGTTTACCGAAGGAAATGGCTTTGGAGATGTTTAAGCCATATGTGTTGCGGGAACTCATTAAATTGGGAGTGGCTCCGAATGTAAAGTCGGCCAAACATGTCATTGAAAGTCAAGCTCCGGAAGTATACGATATTTTGGAGAAGATTACTCGGAATCACCCGGTGTTACTTAACCGGGCACCGACGCTACATAAGTTGGGCATCCAGGCCTTTTATCCAATACTTATCGAAGGCAATGCTATCTCAATACATCCGTGTGTGTGTGCCGGCTACAACGCTGATTTCGACGGTGACCAAATGGCGGTTCACCTACCTTTGGGGCAAGAAGCAATTCGGGAGGCTGGGGAACTAATGGTGTCGCAACATAATCTTTTGAAACCAGCTGATGGTTCCCCTATTACTATACCCAATAAGGACATGGCTTTAGGCTGTTACTTCTTAACTGGTATTGATCGAGAGCTAGCGGCCGTGCCGACGTTATTTGTTGATACCTTTGCGGTAGAGCAAGCCTATCAGAATGGAGCGATTCAGCTACGACAAGTGATTAAGGTACGGATGAAAGAGCCAGGTAGTAGGAAGGTGGCAACTGTCGAGACAACGACCGGACGAATAATTTTTAACAAGGTATTGCCAGCACAATTACCGTTTTTAAATCAGAGAGTTACAGCTGGGGTGATAAAAGACTTAATTCGGCAGGCAATCCAGGTGATTTCGAGTGAAGAAGTGGCTAGACTTATCGATGAGATAAAGGATTTAGGTTTTTGGGCAGCAACGATATCGGGTCTATCGGTATCGGTGTTTGATAACGAGATGATTGCGGAAAAGGGAGAGTTGATAGAGGAGGCAAACAAGCGGGCGGAAGCGATTCAACAGAACTATCAACAAGGTCTAATCACGGTGGAGGAGAAACGGCGGTTAACTAATGATGTATGGATGGATACTACCGATCAAATTGCTGATGAAACCTGGAGGAATTTTGATGAGAAAAATGCGGTGAGAATTATTATTGATTCGGGGGGGACGAGGGCGAGTAAAGATCAAGTGAAACAGTTGGCAGCGATGCGGGGATTGGTGGTAGATCCTCTGGGAAAAATTGTAGAGTTGCCTACCAAAAGTAACTTTCGGGAAGGATTGTCAATCTTTGAGTACGTTACTTCCACTCGAGGGTCACGGAAAGGTTTAACTGATTCGGCTTTAAAGACCGCAGATGCTGGATATTTGACACGGCGGTTAGTGGACGTGGCGCACGAAGCGATTATTAGATCAGAAGATTGTAAGACGACAGAGGGAATTGAGATAAACCGGGGTGAGGAACGTCAACAGGTGTTTGAAGCTCGGATTATCGGCAGAATTTTGGCCAAACGAGTGATGCGTCCTAAGTCGAAACGTATGTTGGCTGATAAAGGAGCAATGATTGATGATGATTTAGCCACCCGGATTAAACGGGCGAATGTATCTTCGGTGGTGGTACGGTCACCATTAAGTTGTCAAGCCAGATATGGATTATGTGCGCATTGTTATGGTTGGGATTTTTCGACTAAGAAAATTGTGGAGATAGGGACGCCAGTCGGAGTAATAGCAGCTCAGAGTATTGGTGAACCGGGTACCCAGTTGACGATGCGGGTTAAACACGCTGGAGGAATTGTGGGATTGGATGTGACACAAGGTTTACCCCGGGTTGAAGAACTATTTGAGGCTCGGCAACCGAAGAATTTGGCCCCGATGGCTGAAGTTGACGGCAGGGTTAAGGTAGAAGAAGCAGAAGCGGGGTATCTTATTACCATCACTCCGACGAGTAAATCACAAGAGCCGAAGTCCTACATAGTGCCGTTGACTAGCGTATCTAAAGTTAAGACGGGTGATTTAGTGGCGATTGGAACACAGTTATCTGCGGGATTGCTTGACGTCAAGCAAATTCTAAAAACACGAGGACTGAGCTCGGCTCAGGCGTATTTACTGGATGAAATTCAGAAAGTGTATGAGTCTCAAGGTATTCCGATTAACGACAGGCATTTCGAGGTAATTATTCGTAAGATGAGCGATAAGGTAAAAATTGACTCATCTGGTGATACGATTCTCATCCCGGGAGAAATTGTTGATCGCTCGCGCTTCGATGAGGAAAATTCCCGGATTTTGGCAGAGGGAGGAGAACCGGCAACAGCTCAAGTGGTAATGTTGGGAATTAGTAGAGCTAGCTTGCATACGGAGTCGTGGTTGTCGGCAGCATCGTTCCAGGAGACGACCAATGTTTTGACTGACACCTGTCTTTTAGGCAAGGAAGATAGGTTATTTGGACTAAAAGAAAACGTGATTATCGGCCGGTTGATTCCGACTTCGCCCGACCGGGCGCAGTTGTTAACTTAGGAATATTAGGGGAGTTTACTGGGTTAAAGAGTTGGGGTAGAATTGGTCGCAACTTAGTTAAGGAGTTTAATGCCAACCATTAATCAATTGGTACGTAAAGGCAGGAAGCGGAAACCAAGAAAGATAAAGGCGACTGCCTTTAGAAGAAGCTACAACGTGAAGAGTCGGCAGATGATACCGACATTTAACCCGCAAAAGCGGGGAGTGTGTGTGGTGGTAAAGACGATGACGCCTAAGAAGCCTAATTCCGCCCTACGAAAGGTGGCGCGGGTGCGGTTGTCCAATAAGCAAGAAGTAACCGCCTATATCCCGGGTGAAGGCCATAATTTAGCAGAGCACTCAATTGTTTTGGTACGGGCAGGAAGGGTAAAAGACTTACCGGGAGTCAAATTTCATATTATTCGGAATAAGTATGATACGGCCGGGGTCGAAGGACGCAAAAAAGCTAGAAGTAAGTATGGAGCGAGAAGGGGAGGGCAGGCAGCGGTAGTAGCAGCTGTTCCGGCGGCAACGAGCGAGTAGAAGCTATGCGAGTAAGAAAGGTACGACGACAACGACAGGCTAAGCCAGATTACTTCTTCGGTAGTATGGTGGTGACGAAACTAATTAACCGGGTGATGCGGCAGGGAAAAAAGTCGGTAGCGGAGAAGCATATTTATAAGGCTTTTGAGTTGATTAAGGAAAAAACTAAGCAGAATCCGGTGGAGGTATTAGAGCGGGCTCTAGCTAATATTGCCCCGCAAATGGAAGTGCGGTCTCGAAGAGTAGGGGGGGCGGCCTATCAAGTGCCGATGCCAGTGCGGCAGCGGCGGGGGAGTAGCTTGTCTATTCGTTGGCTCATTCAAGAGGCCAACAAGCGGCCGAATAAGGATTATCATACCTTTGCCGATAAATTGGCGGCAGAAATTATGGCGGCGGCTAACAATGAGGGTGGGGCAATTACCCGGAAGATAACGGCGCACAAGATGGCCGATGCCAACAAGGCCTTTGCGCACTTTCGGTGGTAGGTTTATTTGTACACTCCTTGTCGGTGTTCAATGGCGAGAATTTCGATGGTTTTGGTTTTAGTGTCAAAAGCGTAGAGGATACGATAGTCGCCGACTCTATATTTGTGATACTTGGCTAGTTTGCCTTTCAATTTAAACCCGAGGCTAGGGTCTTGGTTTAACTTATCGAGTGCAGTAAGGAGACGGTTTTGGACGGGGAGGGGAATTTTATTTAGATGTTTTTCGACGCTGCGGGGAATTCGAACCAGGTAGGAAGCCATTTTTAAATGAGATTTTTCTTGTTTTTGAGAGTGGTGAGGGTGGTAAACTTGCCTGTCTTTATGTCTTTTTCAGATTGCTTGATGGTTTTGATAGAGTTTTCAAGCGAGTAAATAGTTTCTTCAAGAATATCGAGGTAGTCGCTGGAAACCAAGGTGGCTTTAATCCGGCCTTTTTTAGTGAGGTCGATGCGGAGGTAATCGCGATCAACCCGGTCGACGAGTTCTAAAAGACGACTGCGAGCTTCGGTAACAGAAAGTGTTTGGGTCATACTCTAACTGTACATTTTTATGTACATAATGTCAAGGTTTTCTATATAACCTTTGGTATGCTTTAACCCTGTTTATTGGACTATACTTGATTAAAGAAATATTTTCGGTGAGAATTTGCTAATGTAACAAAAGCGATAAAAAAATTAACCCTTGTTGTAAAGACGGACTCATAAATTGGGTAAGCTCTTCCATGTTGTTGGCCATACCATGAGAAACAAATCTTACAAATTCATTCGAGGTGACTACTGTTAAGCCTATCTGTGTTCCCAAGGCCAGACCAACCGTTGAGTCAACTACTGTAAAACCGCTAATACCAAGTTTGTCCATTAAATAATCCACCCCAGCCAAAAATGAGTTTTCTTGGTCGGGTGGGTGAGTGTTTTCAAGATGGTTTTCCATAATATTCAACCCTTTAAAATGATTGTAAGATGATTACCACATATTATACTAAGAAATTATAGGAGAGGTATGGAGAATCCGAATCATGAAAAATTAATCGTTTTATACGTTTACCAGATCATTGTGGTTGCGACAGTGCAAACGGTTGTGAATTTTAATAAACAGGAGGATATTGAAAGCCTGGTTGAAGGGGTCAAAAAAATAATAGGACGATTAAATGACAGTGAAATGATTTTCTTGAAAAAACAAATATCAGACTCAGTTAAAGAACTGGAGAAAAAACTAGCTGTAAAAATTGACGAAAAATTGATTGATAAAATTGTTGGTTAGGTTGAATTGTAAACGTATCCTTAACGGCTCGTGCTAGTTGATGAAGGATGCTGGGGAAGTTCTCGACAAAGATGGCGAAATTGTGTAGAATATAGTTATTCAGTTTTTACCGGTTTTCTCAAGAAGCAGACTGCTTCGTGATTGAAGCAGTTTTTTGTGGTTCTCGACAATGAGCAATGAGCAGAAAGCAATGAGTAATGAAAGGGAATAGTTAGTTATATATGGCGGGAGAAAAGAAGGTAACACTAGACAGAAACATACCGCTTGACCGAATCCGTAACATCGGCATTATTGCCCATATTGATGCGGGGAAAACTACGACGACTGAGCGGATTCTCTACTATACGGGTAAGACGTATAAACTTGGCGATATTGATGAGGGGACGACGCAAATGGATTGGATGGCGCAGGAGAAAGAACGGGGGATTACGATTGTGTCGGCAGCGACGACCACTTTTTGGACGCCGGTTTTTGAGGGAGTTTTGCCGCCAGAGCTATTTCGGATAAATATTATCGATACACCCGGGCACGTGGATTTTACGGCGGAGGTAGAGCGGTCACTTAGAGTGTTGGATGGAGGTATTACCGTCCTAGATGCGGAAGAGGGAGTGCAGTCACAATCAGAGACGGTGTGGCACCAGGCGGATAAGTATAAGGTTCCCCGGTTATGTTTTGTTAATAAGATGGACAAGTTAGGAGCAAATTTTCTCAGAACGGTCGATGATATTGCCGAAAAGTTGGGAGCGACGCCGGCGATAATGACTTTACCGATTGGACAAGAGTCAAGCTTTAAAGGGGTGGTATTACTCCTTGATGAGAAAGCGATTATTTGGGAGGGAGACGAGACGGGAGCCAAGTATCGGATGGAGGAGGTGCCGGCGGATATGGCTGGCGAGGTGACGAAGTACCGGGAAAAATTGATTGAGGCGATTGCGGGAACTAGCGACAAGTTGACAGAAAAGTTTCTTAAAGGAGAGTCAATATCGGTTAACGAACTTAAACAAGCTTTGCGAGAAGCAACTATTGCTTATAAATTGGTACCGGTGTTTTGTGGGTCGTCGCTTAGGAATAAGGGAGTACAACCGCTTCTTGATGCGGTGGTGGAGTATTTACCGTCACCTTTAGATGTGATTGAGATTTTTGGGATGAATCCGCGCAGTCAGGAAGAAGAGTTGCGGAAATTGGTACCAGAAGAGAAGTTTTCAGCCTTAGCGTTTAAAGTGCAGACAGATCCTCATGTAGGACGATTGACATATCTTAGGATTTATTCGGGTAAGCTGGAGGCGGGTTCTTATGTTTTGAATGTTGGTAAGCGGGAGAAGGAACGGATTGGCCGTTTACTTCTTATGCATGCTAATCAGCGAGAGGATATTGCGTCGGCTTCGGCCGGAGAAATTGTGGCGGCGGTGGGACTTAAAAAGACGGCCACAGGTGACACTCTGACGTTTGAGAGCGACCCGATTCTCTACGAGGGAATCGAATTTACCGAGCCGGTCATATCGCTTGCGATTGAACCGAAGACTAAGGCCGATCAGGAAAAAATGGGATTAGCGCTGAATAAGCTTTTGGAAGAAGATCCGACTCTTCGGGTGAAGGTTAATCCTGATACGGGTCAGACGATTCTTTCGGGCATGGGAGAACTTCATTTGGAGATTGTGGTGGATCGGATGAAGCGGGAATTTGGGGTAGTGGCAAACGTCGGAAATCCGCAAGTAGCCTATAAAGAGACGGTGACCGGGGTAGCGACAGCTGAAGGTAAGTACATTCGTCAGACCGGGGGTCGGGGTCAGTATGGGCACTGTTATTTGCGGGTGGAACCAAAGAATCGGGGAGAAGGTTATGAATTTAAAAATGAAATTAAGGGAGGAGCGATTCCCAGGGAATTCATTCCGGCCATTGAAAAAGGAGTTAAAGAAGCGATGGAAAACGGCGTGTTGGCTGGTTACCCGTTGGTGGATGTAGCGGCGGCAGTCTATGACGGTTCGTACCATGAAGTGGACTCGTCGGAAATTGCCTTTAAGATAGCGGGGTCGATAGCGCTTCAGGCGGCGGTGAAACAAGCGAAACCGGTGTTACTAGAACCGATCATGAAAGTGGAGGTTACTACCCCCGAGGAGTTTATGGGGGAAGTGATTGGAGATCTGTCTAGTAAGCGAGCTCAGATTTTGGGAACGGCGAGTCGAGGTACGGCGCGGATAATTACGGCGTTGGTTCCCTTGGCAGAGCTTACCAGATATGCTACAATACTGCGCAGCATGACCCAGGGCAGGGCCAGCTATTACATGGAACCTTCCCATTATCAGGAGGTGCCGGGTAATATTGCGGCCTTAATCATCGAAAAACAGAAGCCAGAGTCAGCAGTGAGTTAAGTTACTAAATTATTTAAAAAGGAGAGGTATGGCAGATAAATATCAACGCACTAAACCCCATATTAATGTTGGGACGATTGGTCATGTGGATCATGGTAAGACAACTTTAACAGCGGCAATTACGACGACGTTAAACGCTAAAGGATTAGCCTCAAAAGCTTATAAGTTTGAAGATATTGATAATGCTCCGGAGGAAAAGGAACGAGGAGTGACGATTAATATTTCTCATGTGGAATACGAGACCGAGAAGCGTCATTACGCTCACATCGACGCGCCGGGTCATAAGGATTACATCAAGAACATGATTACCGGGGCAGCCCAGATGGATGGAGCAATTCTGGTGGTGGCGGCGACAGATGGTCCTATGCCGCAAACCCGAGAGCACATTCTTTTGGCCCGCCAGGTAAACGTGCCTAAACTGGTGGTGGCTCTTAATAAAGTGGATGCGGTAGATGATCCGGAGCTACTGGACTTGGTGGAGATGGAGATTCGGGAACTACTGACAAAGTATGAGTATCCGGGAGACGAAATTCCTATAGTTCGGGTGTCGGCTCTGAAGGCTTTGGAGGGTGATAGTAAAGCACAAGAGCAGATAATGGAGCTTATTAACAAAGTGGATGAGTATATTCCGGTACCTCAAAGACCTTTAGACAAACCGTTTCTAATGCCGGTAGAAGATGTGTTTTCGATAACCGGTCGGGGGACGGTGGCGACGGGAAGAATTGAGCGAGGGGTGGTTAAAGTCAACGAGGAAGTGGAGATTATTGGCCTTAAAGACACCAAGAAATCGGTGGTGACCGGGGTAGAAATGTTTCGGAAAACCTTGGACGAGGGTCAGGCTGGCGATAACGTAGGAATTCTGTTACGGGGAGTGGAGAAGGATCAGGTGGAGCGGGGGCAGGTGCTGGCT
>Ga0155827_17_pt22 | contig 17873 bp, 16 predicted proteins | sample RifCSPlowO2_01_FD_107481 | JGI IMG/M metagenome (GOLD analysis project Ga0155827, IMG submission 107481) | Microgenomates group bacterium RIFCSPLOWO2_01_FULL_46_13 | reverse complement strand
TTAAGCTCACTCACCTGTTGATGATAGGCTGGTTTTCCCTCTTTAAAGAAAAGGCCGATGTACAATTTGTCGGTTCGCATCGCATACTCCCAAGCTTTAGTTTTATCAGGCGCCAGATGTCTCTCGTCATCGAGTTTAATCATATTAGCTCGATACCACTCATAACTTTGATTAGGGTTAAACACCGGGCAAGGCTGCAAAACGTCAATGAAACTAAAGCCGGTATGGTTGATGCCCTCGGTGATTCTAGCCGCCAATTTGGGTATATCGCCGGCAAATTCCCGCGCCACCATGGAAGCGTGATTAGTCAAAGCTATTGCTACCGGGTTAAACGGTTCTTCAATCACTCCTTCCGGCGTTGACTTGGTCTTGACACCTTTATCAGTCGTCGGGCTCATCTGGCCGGTAGTTAAGCTGTAGCGGTGATTATTGTGGGCCAGAATAGTGATATCATGGTTGCCGCGCATCAAGTTGATAAAGTGTGTACCCCCCTCGCCGTAACAGCCGCCGTCACCAATCACCACCAAAACTTTCAGTTCGTGATTAGCCAACTTTATGGCCGCTGCCGGCGGCAAAGCCCGGCCATGGAGAGTATGTAAACCATAGTAACTGTTAAAATCTGCCATATTGCCAGAGCAACCTACGTCGTAGACGATGACTATTTTTTCTTTGGGACAATTAACGCCGGCTAACCCGGCCTTAATCGCTCCCCAAATCGCATAGTTACCACAACCCGGACACCAGGTCGGATGCTTAGGGTAAGTTAGACCCGCCGCTGATCTACCATATTTATCTAATGGAGGCGTTTGCTCGGTCATAACTTCTTTTTCAACATAGTACCCTTAACATAAGAAACGATATCTTCAGCAAAAAATGGCCTACCGTCATAGCGGTGCAGCTGGTCACTAACTTTAATTCCCGTCTCTTGAGTAATCAGTCGCGCCAGTTGCCCCTGGTAGTTACCTTCCACCACCAAAATTTTTGATCCGCTATTAAGGACTTTAGTAACCTGGTCTTTCGGAAAGGGCCATAACCAGGAAAAATTAAGCATCGCCGACTCAATTCCCTCTTCGTGCAATAGTTCTCGGGCAGCTCGAATCGGGTTTTTAGTCGAGCCAAATGATAGCAAAGTGACTTGAGGTTGGGCATCGGCCTCGTAGTATTGTTCAGGCATCCCGCTGGTAGCAAGCTCCATTTTCTTCATTCTCTTCTCCATCTGGGCGGCTCGTTCCGGTCCTTCTTCAGTGGCAAATCCATACTTATCATGTTCATAACTATTAGCGATGTAGCCGCCGTTAGCTGTTCCCGGCAAGGTTCTCTGGCTGACCGGCTGATCAGTTCGATACCGGGGATAAAAACCAGATTCATCCGCTTGTGGCTTAGTGTCAATCCCCATACGCTCATGACTGTAGCTAGTCTTCGGTTTGGGCATAGTAAAACGACTTTCGGCCAAATATTTATCTGACACCACTATAACCAACAACTGATACTTTTCTGCTAAATCCAAAGCTTTCTGAACCAGCAAAAAGGCTTCTTCGGCATCACCGGGCGTCAACACAATTCTGGGAAACTCGTCTTGACTGGCCGACAAAACAAAGGCTAAATCACCCTGCGCCGTCCAGGTAGGCATCCCCAAAGCTGGCCCTGGTCGCATGCCTTCAAACACTACCAATGGCAATTCCGCCACACTGGCAAAACCTAAACCCTCGGTCATATAGCAAAATCCCCCACCAGCTGTTCCCACCATCGCCTTTACGCCGGCAAAGCTAGCTCCAATGGCCATGTTAACGGCGCTGTTTTCGTTCTCGGCATGCTTGACTACAATCCCTGCTTTCGAGGCCTTGGCCGCTAGATAGTGAAGCAGCGAACTTGAAGGCGTCATCGGGTAAGCCGCATAAAAAGACAACCCACCAGCCAGCGCCCCCAGCCCCGTCGCCTCATTACCCGTCAACGTCAGCCGATTATTAGTCCCTGGTTTTTTGGTAAGGTTTACTACGGGTTGACCGCCGTTACTTTTTACAAAATCGTAACCTGCCTGGGCGGCTTTTTGGTTAAGATTGATTACTTCCTGGCCTTTATCGCTAAACACTTGAGCAATTACCTGGTTTAATATCGAAAGATCCAAACCCAAAAAGAAAACCGAAGCCCCGAGGGCCACATTGTTGGCCATCACTCTGCTACCGCCAACTTTCTGGGCAAGCTTGACCATCGGTACGTTAAAGTTTTTCCCAGCTAGATTGTAGATAGAGATATCGACATTGTCATCTTCTTGATCGAAAATTACCATTGACTCACTCGTTAGCTCTTCCTTATGAAAAGCTAAACCATTCTTATTTAAAGCCACTAACACATCAACTTTCCACTTTTGAGCATGAATTGGCTCCGGCCCGGCATGAACCTGATAGGTATTGTGTCCGCCTCGTATAAGCGATGGATACTCGGTGTAATCAAAAATATACCAGCCGTGTTTAGCGCAGGTTTTACTCATGAGTAGCCCTGTGGTCATAATCCCTTCACCGGCAAACCCCGCCACCTTCCAATTCAAAGTATTTTTATTGATCATAAATTTTTACTTTTAAGTTTTGACTTTTGCGTTTTGTTAGTATTCTTCTAGTGTCGACGTGTCACCAATCGGCAGGCCCAATTCCTTGGCTTTCAAAAGCCGTCTCATAATTTTACCAGACCTAGTTTTTGGCAACTTATCAATAAACTCAATCTCCCTGGGATATGCATGACCAGCCAAATGTTTTTTTACAAATTGGGCAATATCTTCTTTTAAGGCCTCGGTCGGCTTTACCTCTTTCTTCAATTTAACAAATGCCTTGATAATTTCTCCGCGCAAAGGGTCTGGTTTACCAATTACCCCGGCCTCAATTACTGCCGAATGTTCTATCAGGGCCGATTCCACCTCAAACGGGCCTACTCGCTCGCCCGCTGTCTTAATCACATCGTCGGCTCGACCAATAAACCAAAAATAACCATCTTTATCTTTATAAGCCCGGTCACCAGAAATGTACCACCCTTTCGAAAAGTATGAAGCGTACTTTTTAGGTCGCCGCCAGATACTTTTCATCATTGACGGCCAACCTGGCTTGATGGCTAAATTTCCTTCTTGATTGTCGCCTAACACCTTACCTTCATCGCTTAGAATTACCGCTTCAATCCCTGGTAAAGGTTTACCCATCGAACCGGGTTTTATATCCATCGCCGGATAATTGGCTATCAGAATCCCGCCGGTTTCCGTTTGCCACCAATTGTCATGAAATGGTTTACCAAAAACTTTCAAGCCCCAGCGAATCGGTTCTGGATTAAGCGGTTCCCCAACGCTGGCTAAATGCCTCAGGTGAGATAAGTCGTATTTTTTTACCAGCTTATCTCCACCAGCTTGCAGCATTCTAATGGCCGTCGGCGCTGTATACCAAACCGTCACTCTATAGTCCTGAAGAATTTTATACCAGAGATCTGGGTCAAAACGGCCGTTAAATACCACCGTCGACGCTCCGTTACTCCATGATCCCAAAATTTCGTAGGCTATCCCCGTTACCCAGCCCGGATCAGCCGTACACCAATAGACGTCATCGTCTCTTAAATCCAACACATACTTCGCACTCATGTGTTCGTGAAGAATTGCCTGATGGCTATGGACTACGCCTTTGGGTTTACCGGTAGTGCCAGAGGTATAGAGCATGAAAGCCGGGTCTTTAGGATCAAGCATTCTCGTCTTGTAGTCCTCCGATTGAGACGCCAATTTTTCCCGTAAACTCCAAACTTTTTTGCCACTTACCTCCAGTTTTTTTACGTCCTTAGGCTCACCAATAACTAGAATCACCTCTAAATTCGGCAACTTTTTAGCCGCCTCTTTTACTCGGCTAAAAAGGGCCGGTTCCGTAATCAGTACCTTAGCCTCGCTATTGCCTAACCTGTCTTCAATCGCTTTCGGACCAAAAGCGGCAAACATGGTTCCCGCCGTTGCTCCCCGCTTTAAAGTCCCTAAAAATCCCCAGTACAATTCCGGCACTCTGGTTAAAAAGAAAAAGACCCGGTCGCCTATTTGAACGTTTAAAGCCTGTAAAAGATTGGCAAACTGATTAGTCAGTCGATTCAGTTCATCGAAAGTATATTTTGCCTGAGTAAAATCTTCACCCACCCAATACAACGCTACTTTATTTTTCCGCCAATTTTTTGCATTTCGCTCAATAGCATTGTAGGCCGCATTTAATTTACCATCGATGTAATCAATTTCAGACTTTGCTTTTTGCCAAGAAAACTGTCTTTTAACCCTATCGTAGTCAGCTAAATTAGGCACGACTGCAAATTGGTGACTTTTCTTATGAATGATTTTTATCTTACCCGTCATGAGCCCCTAAATAAAAGAGTGTCCAGTCATAGTTTCAGGCTTTGAAACGCCTAATAACTGTAGCATAGTCGGCGCGACATCCGCAAGCACTCCTCGAGGTAGAAGAGTCGCCTGCCCTTGAAAATGAGAATTGACCAATATAAACGGCACCGGGAACCCCGAATGTTCAGTATCCATCTCACCCGATGTCAAATTAATCAGTTCTTCGGCATTACCATGGTCACTGGTAATAACCACCACCCCGCCCATCGCCTCAACGTGTTTAACGACTAGACCAATACACTCGTCCACAATCTGGCAGGCTTGAATAGTCGCTTTTAAATTTCCGGTGTGCGCCACCATGTCCGGAGCCGCATAATTAGCTATGATCGCTTTATACTCACCGCTTCGAACTGCCGAAATAATTACTTCGGTAATCTCCCGCGACATCATTTGCGGCGCCAAATCATAAGTCGCCACCTTTTTAGATGGCATTATTCGCCAATCCTCTCCGGGAAAAACATTCTCTCTCAGTCCGTTAAAGTAGTAGGTCACAAACCGTTCCTTTTCCGTCTCGGCTATCTTGATTTGCCGATACCCATTGTGGGAAATCACTCTACTAAATGGCATCGGAATTACTATCGGCGGAAAAGCCACTTGGACCGGCAAACCCTTCTCATACTCCGTAATCGTTACAAAAAATAAATTTTTTATAATTTTTTTTCGCTGAAACGGCCGCTGGCTTGTTTGGGGGGTTACCAAATGAGTTTTGAAATATTTAATTGCATATGGATCATAACCGATAACTGCGCTACCTTCTGTTTCGAATCTATTCATTACAAACGCCTTAGTCAGTTGGCGGGGTCGATCCACTCTGAAATTAAAAAAAATAACCGCATCGTTATCATCAATCAACCCAACCGGCTGGCCGTTAGTATCAACTTGGATAATAGGACGCAAAAACTCGTCAGTTAAACCTTGTTCATAGGACATCTTGACGGCGTTTAGTATGTTTTGCGTCCGTTCCCCGTTAGCCATCGTTACCGCCTCATAGGCAATTTGCGTCCGTTCCCAGCGCGTATCTCGATCCATGGCATAATATCTGCCGGTCACCGTAGCCATCGCTCCCACTCCCAGCTCTGTCAGTTTTTGTTGAATTTGAGAGATATAGGTTATACCGGATGTAGGCGGCGAATCCCGACCGTCTGTAAATAAATGCAGGTAGACCGACTGGGTAAAGTGGCGAGCTCGACAAGTCGTTAACAGCGCGTATAAATGTTCTATATTGCTGTGTACCCCGCCCGAACCGACCAAACCCATAAGATGTAATTTACTCTTGTTTTTAAAGGCATAATCAATGGCAGCCAAAAAGATCTTATTCGTAAAAAAGCTACCATCAGCAATGGCCATGTTAATTTTAGGTAAATCTTGGTAGACAATTTGCCCCGCCCCTAAATTTAAATGGCCAGTTTCGGTATTGCCGTCTTCACCATGCGGTAACCCTACCGCTTCTCCCGAAGCCCCTAGTTCAGTATGGGGGTAAACATGCCACAAGAGATTCATGTTAGGCGTATTAGCCCGTTTTAAAGCATTACCATAATAGTCCGGGCCTATTCCCCACCCATCCAGAATTAATAGGCAAACCGGAGAAAAATGAGGAATAAGAGGCATAAGCCAGGTTTACCCCGAAGTCTTACTTCTTTGTTGTTGGTTAGCGACCAGTGATTGCGAAGCGGCCAACACCCCTTCAATTTGCAGCAAACGATTATACTTAACCACGCGTTCTCCCCGGGCTGGCGCGCCAAATTTAGTGTAATCAGCTCCCACTCCCACCGCAAAATCAGCAATAAAACTATCCGTCGTTTCACCCGAACGGTGAGAAACAATGACGTGCCAACCTGCTTCTCGAGCCAACATCACCACCTCTACCGTCTCTGATATCGTCCCAATTTGATTGGGTTTAACCAAAACGGCACTGCAAGCCCCGCTTTGGATTGCTTTTCCGATTAGCTCCTTATTAGTCGATAATAAGTCGTCCCCTACGATCATGGTATCTTTACCAAGATCTTGGGTTAGCTGTTTCCAACCCTCCCAATCTTCCTCAAAGAGCGGGTCTTCCAAAGAAAACAGATGGTAACGTTCGTTAAGATCTTTATAATACTCGATAAAATCTTTGGTGGAGTAGCCGTGAGACCGATCTTTTATTATGTATTTGCCGCCTCTGTAAAAAGTTGAAGCGGCCACGTCAAGACCTAAGAAAACATCATGAGAAAATTGATGACGTGTCATCTTAATAGCCTCAAGAATTAGTTCCAAAGCGTCTTGGTTAGTGAACAAATTAGGAGCAAAGCCACCCTCAACTCCCACGCTGTGAATGGCATTATTATTTATGAGGGCCTGCTCGATAGCATGGTAGACTTCGGCTCCTATTTCTAAGGCCTCGTTAAAAGGGAAACGTGACGAGGGAATCACATGGAATTCTTGAAAATCTAAATTACCGGCGCCATGTTTACCACCGTTTATTACATTAAAAATCGGCGTCGGAATAAACAAAGCTTCGCGCACCAACTGGTATTTTTTGGCGATATACTCATAAAGTGGCAGCATATACATGGCCGCCGCCGCTTTGCAGACGGCTTGGGAAACAGCCAAAATAGCATTGCCTCCCAAACGACTTTTATTAGGCGTGCCGTCTAGCTCCATCATCATCCGGTCAATCTGCTGTTGTTGGCTCGGATCCATCCCCTTTAATTTAGGCGCCAATATCTCATTGACGTTTTGGACCGCCTTAAGCACCCCTTGACCAAAATAACGGTCGTCTTGTTTATCCCGTAGTTCAACTGTCTCCCGTCGGCTGGTAGATGTCCCTGACGGTACGGCCGTAGTCACCGCCATACCATTGTCAAGCCACAACGACGCTTCCACCGTGGGGATACCGCGGGAGTCTAAAATTTCTCGGGCTTGAATTGCTTGTATTTTTGCCATTTCCTATTCACTTTAAACGGCTGGTAAATCCTCTATCTATTCCCTCTACCTATACGCTCTACGCTAAACGCTATTCGCATCTGGCTGAGTACTCTTTAGAGGTGAAAGCCAGAAAGAACATACTGCTTCCCCGTCAGGGGAATACTACGGCTTTTAGGCCGTAGCAGTTTATTTACTTACTTTCCTTTTTTCCGCCTCGTAAACAATTTCTCGGGTAGTCTCTATCATGTCCGGACTGACCGAAACGCTAGAAATGCCCCAACCGACCAGTTTTTCTGTTAAATCGGGGTGAATGCTGGGAGCTTGCCCACAAATTGAACTAGTTAAACCAAGTTTGGTAGCTTGACGAATGGCCATTTCCAAAAAGAAAAGCACCGCCGGATTACGCTCGTCGTAGATAGCCGTCAATTCTTCGTTGTCTCTGTCTGCTCCAAGCACCAACATTGTTAAATCATTACTGCCGATAGATATGCCATCAATGCCCACTTTGGCGAAATCTTTTAAAATCACCACGTTGGCCGGGATTTCCACCATCAAATAAAGCTTAAATGATGGCGTTCTAGTTAAACCGTTAGCGGCAATCAAGCGCTTTACCTCGGTTAACTCTTTCACCGTCCTTACGAAGGGAATCATCAAGTGTAGGTTTTTGCAGTTTCTCTTATTGCGTACTTCCTTAATCGCCGTTAGTTCCAACTCGAAAATTTGGGGATCGACAATATAACGGAAGGCGCCGCGTAGACCCAAAAAAGGATTTTCTTCCTTTGGTTCAAATCTACTACCACCAGACAAGCCTCTATACTCGTTAGTCTTGAAATCGTTGGAGCGGTAAATCACCGGTCGTTCTCCAAAACTAACGCAAAACTTTTCTATGTTATCCGCCAAATGAGCCACAATCAGGTCGGACTTTTTCTCTTCAATCAATTTTTTCGGATGCACTCCAAGTTGCGCGATCATAAACTCGGCCCGAAGGAGTCCAATGCCGTCAACATTACGTTTACTCACCTCTGCCACCATCGTCGGATCGGCTAAGTTAACGTAAACCTTTGTCGCCGTTTTAAAATAATGGCCATCTCCGGTGATCTTCTTAAGGACGGGTAACGCCCGACCAGGCAAGCCCCCGGCAAAAACCTCACCCGTTTGGGCGTTAACGGTAACCACTTGGCCAGTTTTAAGAATTCTGGTTGCTTTATCAGCTCCCACAATACAAGGCAACCCTAATTCCCGCGACACTATAGCCGCATGGGAAGTTTGTCCGCCTTTATCGGTAATTAAAGCTTTAGCCTTGTGCATGATAGGAACAAAACTAGGCGTTGTCATCGAAGTGACAATAATGTCACCCGGTTTAACTTTGTGTAGGTCTTTTATCGAGGGAAGAATTCTAACCGGCCCGCTAACCAGTCCCGGGCTGGCCGGATCCCCAACCAGTAGTCGTTTCAAGTTTGAAGTGGCCGCAGTTAATTTCTGACTAGTCTGACGCTTGCTCGCCACCGCTGCCATAGTTGTTATAGGTCTAGTCTGCACGATATAAAATTTGCCTTTTTCATATGACCATTCAATATCTTGCGGGAAAAAATAGTGTTGATGCAATTTGTGTCCCAGTTTTGCCAAAAACATAATCTGGTCATCACTTAGTTTTGCTTGCGGTTGCAATTTAGCCGCCACCGCCACTTCCCGATTAACTGTCCCTCGCTTGATTAGCTGGACACGCTGTTCCACTATTTCTTTATGAAAAATACTCCAATCTGTTTTTCTAACTTGGTAATGATCAGGCGTAATTGCCCCCTGGACGATTTTTTCACCCAAGCCCCAAATGGCCTCAATCACTATTTTGTCTTTATCATTGGTCACCGGGTTGACGGTAAACATTACTCCAGATATTTCGCTTTGAATCATCAGTTGGACGGGAACGGCAATTCCCACCTTAAAGTGATTAAACTTCTTCTGCTCCCGGTAAAAAATTGCTCTAGGTTCAAATAATGATGCCCAGGCCTTTCTCACCGCATCCACCACGTTTGCCTCGCCACGGATATTAAGAAACGTTTCTTGTTGGCCGGCAAATGAGGCTTCGGGTAAATCCTCTGCCGTAGCACTGCTTCTGACCGCCACTAAAGAGTTTCCGCCCAAATGATCGTAATAAGATATAATTTGGTTAGCTAAATCATCCGGGATCCTGGCGCGGTTAACCAACCTTTTAATACGGCTGGACGCCATCGTTAAAGCCTGAGGGTCGTGCACGTCAACATTGCCAAGTTCATATCGAATTCGTTCCCGCAATTTATTCTCGTCCAGCACATAAAAATAGGCTTGGGCGGTAACAATAAAACCATTGGGTACCGGAAAACCGGCTTGAAGCATTTCGCCAAGATTGGCGCCTTTTCCCCCGACAATACTAGTATCGTCTTTATCGACTTCTTTAAACCAGAGAATGAACGATTTGTTTTCCATGGGCAGCTCTCCTCCATTGTATTGGGATAACCCTCTTTTTGCAACCGACTACTCGGCCAATCTCTTTTTGAAATAATCCACCCAAGGAATTTCTACCGGATTTGTCCCATAAAGAAGAGCCAAATAGAACGTCACAAACCCGGAAACAGTAAATGCTTCTAAAAGTTGAGCTAACCTACCACTGCCGGTCAGTTCCCACCACCAGGTTTTCAGCCTTTGTTTCTCTACCACCTCTTTAGTGATGGTAAAGCGCTTTTTAATCGGGTCGCTATAAAGTGAGGAGAAAACAAACAAGAAAAGGCCGTTTTTATTTAGCGACTCCGGCCGCTGCAGCCCTTCTATCAAGTGGTGGTTGAGTTCGGGAATGTACCGGGGATCGGAGATGAGCTTAGCGGTTTCATTAATCTGGTTGGCAAAACCATTGCCAAACCCCCGTAAAAACTCGGCGGTAATCACAAAAACGTGCCTATCCCGAAGCTGTTCCGCCACTTGTTTGGCAAAATTCTTGTCGGCGGTAACCTTCACGGCATTTTGGGCCGTGAATTTCCTAGTCATCTCAATTGCTTGGGCTACTTCTTCCTTTGCAACTTTTACATACCCCAACTTGGTTAACATGCCTAAATGTCCCATCAACATGTATCCGCCGCCTACCCGAGGCTGGCCACAAGGGTTGTACCGAGGTACAAAAATGTAACCAGGCAAAGTGTGTCTGGAAAGAAACTCAGCCACTTTCCCACCGGCTGTAATACCCGTAATCAAAGCCTTGCGCTTAAGCGCTTCCTCTGCACAAACCAACACTTCCTCGGTCGTCCCTGAATAAGATGACAAAATTACCAGCGTGTCTGAGTTAACGTAGCCAGGCAAATGATAGCCGTCCACTATATCGTAAGGAACGCTTATCCTATCTCTAAATAGTTCTCGGATGGCCAGCGGAGTAAACCGTGACCCTCCCATTCCGCAGACCACGATATTTCGCGCTTGACTATACTGCCGTGGCAGAGGCGTGGCTGAAACTTCTCGCCAGGCTTGTTCACACTGGTCAGCCAACTTTTCCACCGAACCCAGCACGTTTTGGGAATCAATCTGTCGAATTTCGTCACGGGAATCAAGATTAATCATAGGTTTACCGATTAAGTAATTGTATGATTTCTTCATGAACTTTTCCATTAGTAGCCACTATTCCGTGCGACAGATCGTCATGCCGCAAAGACTTACCCTTGATATCAGTAATCCTTGCGCCGGCCTCTTGAGCGATAATAATGCCCGCTGACACATCGTGCCACGAAGTTAAAGGTCCCAATAGACAGTAGGCATCAACCCCGCCTTTAGCCAGCCAGGAAAGGACAAAGGCGTCATTGGCCGACGTTCGCAACCGGTAACTGTGCTGAATGAGCCGAGAAATCCTTTTCATAATTAGAGAGAATTCTGGCTTAGGTGTTTTGTACGTTGGTGGGTGGGTGTAAACAAAAGCGTCTTTCAATTCTGCCTGTCTGGAAACCATAATTCTCTTGCCGTTCTCCAGCGAACCTTGACCCTTTGCCGCTGAATAAAGTTCATCGGTGGTAGGATTGTACACACAGCCGACCAAAATCTCCTTTTTTGTTTCCAACGACAAACACGTACCAAACCAGGGCACACCGCGGAAATACTCTTTCGTTCCATCTAAGGGATCAACCACCCACCGATAGGGGGAGTTATGATCGATGAGGCCGGCTTCCTCTGAAAAAACGCTGTGTCCCGGAAAATTTTTGCTAAGGATTTGAAGAACCTTTTTCTCCGCTTTCAAGTCGACATTAGTAACGATATCTTGTTGGTCTTTAAATCTTTTTACCCTGATTTTATGGCGATTTTTCAGAAGTATTTCGCCTGCTGCCACCGCTGCCTCTTCTGCCACTCGTTGTGCCGCAACCAAATCAACCATAGTTTAAAGGCAGGCTAATCAAACGCATCAGTATTAACCCCATAACTCCAGTCGATTTCTTTGTGAGCCTTAAGAATTGTTCGTAACTGCTCCTTAAGCTCATCATATTGCCGTTGAGTTTTTCCTTCGTATTTGATACCAATATAGGGTCCGTTTTGACTAGCTCTGACAATGGCCATAGTTTCCAACGTATCCATTCGCACCCCATCAATTTCGAGGTACTCGGCTTTGGGATAAAGTTTCTTTAGCTCTGGTCCAATTACTTCTCGAACGAACTTAAACTTAATTTCATCCGCTAGTCCGAGTTTTATCTCTGGGCTGGAAACGTAATGGGGCAATTCTGCCACTGCCTCCTTGAGAGACCTACCGGTTCGTTCCAAATATTGAAACAGGCGTAAAGCAGTAAACGCCCCGTCGTCATGGCCATAAAAATTATCCATAAAGAAAAAATGACCAGACAGTTCTCCGCCAAACGGCGCCCGGGTTTCCTTAACTTTGGCTTTTATGAACGAGTGTCCAGTTATCCACATGACAGGTTTCCCCCTATGGGATTGAATCGTGTCGCTAACGACTTTAGAGCAAAAAGTGTTAAACACAATCGGTGCACCTGGAAGATAATACAAAATATCTTGGGCAAACAAGGCTACTAACACGTCATTCCACACTAACTCGCCGTCTTCATCTACAATCCCGATCCGGTCACCATCAGGATCATAACATACACCCAAATCGGCCTGATGTTGCTTCACGCCTTTAGCTAGTCTCTCTAAATACTCGCGCTCGGTCGGATCCGGCGTACCTAAAGGAAAATTACCATCAAGCTTAGTATTCTGTTCAATTACCGTACAGCCGAAATCACGGAAAAGCTCTGGCAGAAACTTTCCCGGTGTGCAGTTACCACCATCAAACACCAGCTTGAGATTGAACTTCATCGGCACTCGTTTCTTCAAATCGTTGACGTATTGATCAAATATTGGTTCTTTTTTTACCACGCCTTTTTTAGCCGGCTTGGTAAATACTCCCTTTTTTGCCAGTTCCCGCATCTCTAAAATCTCTTCAGTAATCATGGTATCGGAAAACCCAACCGCCAGCTTAAAACCGTTATATTCCTTAGGGTTATGCGAAGCACTAACCGACACCCCTCCCTTTGACTGATGAAAATATTGGGAAAAGTACATAAGATAGCACATCCCCAAACCGTGATCGATGACGTTAATCCCCGAGTCGGTTAAACCCTTAAGGAAAGCGGTTTTAATCATTTCCATAGTCAGTCGATTGTCGCCGACCGCCACCGCTTCGTTGATTCGCCTTTGCGCCAAAAACGTGCCATAGGCTCGACCCAAAACATAAGCTCCTGGCTCGTTTAGTTCTTCTGGAACTTTACCCCGGATATCGTAGCCTCTAAAAATATTATCGGTAAACTTTGCCTTCATTTCACTTCTTTTAAGAATTCTACAATCCGCGCCTCATTCAAATTAGAATCGTAAATGGCTACCGTTGGCGTCTCAATTATTTTTGATTGAGCAGCATCACAGGTTGTTCCTGGGTTAATGTGTAGCGTCTTACCCACCATTTCTGTTAACGGTAGATGAGTGTGTCCGGTTAACACCAAATCGTAAGTACCGCTATTAATAAGCGTTGATGTAATGGCTTTGTCTTGGCCGTGGTAAATAATAATCCGCTTGTCATCCACTTCTTCAGCTAAGGTGTGTTGGCGGATAACTACTGGTAACTTGTGAGTCGAAATCCGCTCCACAATCCGAAACCGGTCCCCTTCGTTATTGCCAAACACTCCCTTTACCGGTGCCTCGGGTTTACATTCCCAGTACAAAAACTCAAAAACAAACGGCGACACCCAATCACCGCAATGATAAATCAATTCCACCTTCTCGGCATTAAAAAACGTTATTGCTTTTTTAAGGTTAACCACATGATCGTGACTGTCGGCTAGAATACCAATTTTCATAGTACCAGCGCTGCTTGAGATGAGAAAATTGTATCGGTTTTTGCCGTAAAAGTATAGCCGGTTAGCTGAGCGACTAACCGTACTAATTCATCCTTTAGAGTTAAAATGTTTTGACCGGTCTTAGTGGCTTCATCAATCTCTGTCAGCCGTCGGTGTAACCAAATAATCCTCGACCATCCCCATCTCTGCCGTTGTTGCCCTAACTTCTGGCGTTGCCACTGGGGAATTGGCAGCTTCTCATCATCAAGTGTTAGTAAGAGTCGTACCTGTCGGGCTAAGAGAAAAAAAACTTTTTCTGCCGCTTCTGTCTTTAAACACTCCGTCAATAAACGCGCACTTTCCGGTTCATTGCCCGGTAAAATTGAATCTAACCACTTAAAAACCACAACTGGTAATTTAAATAACTTAATAGTTGCTCTAGGGAATACTGCCAACTGTTTCTGTTGAAGCTGATTTTCTTCCCATAGATAGACCGGTTCAGAAAATTTTTGAGCGGCTAGATATTTTTGTATCGCCATTCCATTCTGGTTGGAACGCAAGCTGAATAACCGTTCAATGATGATTAACCGCTCGTTAATTAACATCGCCGGGGCCTCTACCGCCTGAATAATGTCTGTTAAATCAAAATTCCTATCAAAACGAATTACCTCGAGCTGTCGACGCTTCTCTTCCGCCTCTAACGTCTCCCGTAGCGCCTGACGTGACGCCACCGGATCATCGCCATGAAATATAGTTATCGGAGAATTCATCTCTTTTTCAATCGTTTAAATAATTGTTCTACCAAGCCGCGGTGAATATGATAACGCCGATATGCCCCCCGATGCGGCACTAAAGCCCCGGAAAAAGTTTTGGGGATATGCAACAACTCATGGATAAGCACTTTTAGTTTTTCTTCTTCGGAAAGGTGATCAAAATGATGGGAGAGCACCTCGATCACGTAATGTGCCTTAACTTTAAGAGCTTCTTGCCAAATTCGGGGTAAACTCCAAATCCTTGCTCTCGCTCTGGCTTCACTTCCATACGACCGAAAAGCAATTATCCTACTGGCATCAATATGAGGCAAATTTAAATGGCGCACCAAATACCTTATCTTAGTATCAATATCGCCCGCCCGTTCAATCTCCATCGCCTCCTCACCCTAGCATAGATAAGTTCACTTCTCAAGCATAAATTGCCTCTTGCATGTTCGGTATTTATTCGGGTATAGTGAAACTACATCGCTGAGCGAAGCGAGAGTAGATATAGTGAACGTGAGTGAACTACATCGGTTGATCCGCCAGTTGGCGGAGAAGCTTAGATATAGTGAAACTACATCGACAAGTGTTACTCAGTTAATTCATCTGAAGGGCAATCAATTTTTCACTACCAATAACTATTCAAGCAAGGCTATCCAATCTACACACCGGTCATCATTGAACGAACCAGAGTACCTGATGAGCCATCTTACAACAAATATGAGAACCATCATTCACCTCGATATCAACTCCTGTTTCGCTTCCTGTGAGCAACAAGATCACCCTGATTGGCGGGGTAAGCCGTTAGGAGTGGTCCAAGACAGTGGTAAACGCTCAGTCATCATCAGCTCATCAATTGAAGCCAAAATGATGGGAGTGGCAACCGGCTGCCCTATCTGGGAAGCCAAACGCCTCTGTCCCTCTATTATTCTGACTCCCGCTCGCTTCGCTCGCTACGCTCACTACTCCCGCTTATTCAGACAAATCTGTCACCACTATAGCGATCAAGTAGAAGTTTTTAGCATCGATGAATTATTTATTGATATCACTGATACCCACCACCTCTTCGGCGGTCCCATCCACATCGCCTACGAGTTAAAATACCGCTTGAGGATTGAAGTTGGTGACTGGTTAAGAGTCAGCATTGGCATTGCTCCCAACAAAATGCTGGCCAAACTTGCCTCCGGTTCTCAAAAACCCGATGGCCTCGTCGTCGTTGATCCTAAAAAACGCCTTGAATTCTTAGACATCCACCCTTTATGGCATATTTGTGGCATTGGCTCCCGAATTGAAGCCCGCCTCCATCGCCTGGGTATCTACACCATCAAACAATTGCGCCAAGCCCCGGTAGCCGCCTTAGAACGGGAGTTTGGAGTCCTAGGCCGAGTCTATTGGCAGTGGGGGTGGGGAGAGGACTATGACCCGGTGGCCAAAGCCGGCGAAGTTCCACCTGACAAATCATACGGCAATCAAATGACCCTACCCGCTGACACCAAAAGTGAGTCCGAAACCAAAACCATTCTCCTTTGGCTCTGTTGGCAAGTCGCCGCCCGTTTACGAAGTCACGGCGCTAGCGCCCGGGTAGTTTGGCTGGGACTACGTCACGCCGATTCTTGGGCAGGCGCGCAAAAAGCCACCCCGTCAGCCACCACCGCCTACGACCTCTATCGTACTACCTGCTATATCTATCAGCAAAAACTGAAATGGGACGGTCCTATTCGTTTTGCCGCAGTCGGCGCCGGCCATCTCACTTCATCGAAAAACATCACCCTTCCTCTAGACCCTTGGGAACAAAAACAAGCCCAAATCGCCACCGCCTGGGACAAAATCAGTGACCGCTATGGCGTCTTCACTCTTCGCCCCGCTTCTCTAACCGGAAAAAATTTAAAACAAGCCATCCTAAACGGCTTTAGCAAGAAGTTTTAATTGGCTATTGGCTAATGGCCTTTACGTTTTCGCCGTATTCTTACTCTTATTCTCAAAGAAAGTCAAAGCCACTGCCAGGGCATCAGCTGCATGTTGGGGCCGGGGAATTTTGGGCAATTTGAGTAACTCCATCACTTTCTTTTGAATTTCAGGTTTCTTAGCCCGCCCATACCCGCATAAATATTTTTTTATCTGCAAGGGCGTGTATTCCACCACCGGAATATCCAAATTGGAGCTAGCTAGGGTGATTGCTCCCATGGCCTTACCGACAGCCATCGCCGACCGGGCATTGATGGCAAAAAAAAGACTCTCTAAGATAACCATCTTTGGTTGATATTGGGAGATAATCTTTGTTAAAGATTCATAAATAAATCGGAGTCTATCGGCGGTCGCCTCGCTCGGTTCGGTGGTAATACACGTGTGGTGGATCAACTGATACCCTTTGCCGTTTTTTTCAACCACTCCCACGCCCACATTGGCTGTTCCCGGATCAATACCCAATACAATCATACCTTAACAATATCAGGTATCCGAAAAAAGAGCAAAGGACAGTGAATAATTAGTAGAAAATAATGAGTAATGAAAAACTCTTAACTTATTGTGCCATCGGCACTTGCCGCTCTTTACGTCTCCGGGCAACTCTAAGTTCCATCAGCGATCGCCGAAGTTGCGCCTCCGCTTGCAGAAATTCCTGTTGGGAGCGCTTTTCTTTCATCGTTTGTTTGGCTCTGACAATTGCCTCTTGGGCTTGAGCTTCGGTGACCAAATCCGAACGGATCGCCGAGTCTGCCAAAACCACCACTTTCTTTCCTCCGGATACGTCCATAAAACCACCAGAAATAACAAACGAGGTTAATTTACCAGCTTTATGGTACTTGATTTCACCGGCGTCAAGCTTGGTAAATAACGACAAATGATGGGGCAAAATCGTTACTTCTCCCAAAACCGTTGGCGCCGACACAAAATCCACTGTTTCTGTCAACAAATGTTTTTCTTGAGTAACAATATCCAAGATCAATTGATCCATAAACCCTTTTTCTCTTCACTATTCACTCTTCACTATTCCTTTGCTTTTTTCACTGCTTGATCAATCGTTCCTACCATATAGAAGGCTTGTTCGGACAACTCATCGTGTTTACCCTCAATAATCTCCTTAAAACCCCTGATGGTTTCCTTAATCGGCACGTACTCACCGGGAAAAGAAGTGAACTGCTCTGCCACAAAAAAGGGTTGAGTCAGAAACCTCTGTATTTTTCTGGCCCGGGACACCGTCAGCTTATCTTCGTCAGACAATTCATCAATTCCTAAGATGGCGATAATATCCTGCAAGTCTTTATAACGCTGCAGGATTCGTTGAACACCCCGCGCTACTTTGTAGTGTTCCTCGCCGACAATTTCTGACGTCAAAATCTTTGAACTGCTCGCCAGCGGATCAACCGCCGGGTACAACGCTTGGTCTGCTAGCGACCGCTCCAGGGCAATCGTCGAATCCAGATGAGCAAAGGTCGTCGCCGGCGCCGGATCAGTATAGTCATCAGCCGGCACGTAGACAGCTTGAAA
>Ga0155827_18_pt9 | contig 18014 bp, 15 predicted proteins | sample RifCSPlowO2_01_FD_107481 | JGI IMG/M metagenome (GOLD analysis project Ga0155827, IMG submission 107481) | Microgenomates group bacterium RIFCSPLOWO2_01_FULL_46_13 | reverse complement strand
CGCTTTGACACAATTTGGGTGAGTAGTTCAGTGGTAGAACGCTATCCTGATAAGATAGAGGTCCGTGGTTCAATCCCACGCTCACCCACCAAATCTCCCTTTGACAAGTTAAGAACACCCAATCATAGTAAAACTATGCTCAAAGACAAACCGGTGACAGAAAAACGATTGATTACAGTTCTTGCAGATTTTTGGGAAAAGGTCGCCTGGCCTGTGTTAGATAAACGCTTTCAAGAAGAGAGACAACTGAATCACGGCAACTTCCGAGACATAAAGCGCCAATTAAGCGAGATTAAAACAGATTTGGCCGACACTCCCACGCGACAGGAATTTGCCGAGCTCAACCAAAGAGTCAATCACCACCTCGCCAGCCATTAATGCTTTGACACCTCACCAGTCCCAGCGTATTCTCAAAGCGTGAAAGCTTCTTTCTCCTTGGTAATTACCTTTGGTTTAGTAGTCGTCAACTGTCTAGTTTTATACAAACTAAGTATCTCAGCAGGCCTATTTGGCGGCGGGACTCAACTAATTGATTTTGACGCCTATTATCGCCTCACTGACGAAATCAAACTCGGCCACAATCCTTATACCGTTTCCGCCACTCAAACTCTTGGCCCACCCTCGGTCATCATCCCTTTTATCCCTTTTGCCTTTTTTCCTATTCATCTGGCTCGCCAGCTTCTTATCGCTTTAAATCTAGCTGCCGGCCTTGCCCTCTCATGGCAACTCGCTAGACGTCTCTTTCGGAAGCAATCCCTGACAGCCTTTCTTATTTTGAACGTTATCTTTTGGTCTGCCTTTGTTAGTCGCTATAGCCTGCTCATGGGCCAGCCCAACATTTTCTTAACCTGGCTCCTCACCCTCTTTCTCACCACCAAAAATCATTCTCTTCAGGGAGTGCTCCTCGGTTTTCTTACCCTTTTTAAAACCTACTTTATTCTCCTCTGGTTAGCCTTCCGCCGCTTTCCCCAGGTAATTAAAATTGCCCTCGTCACCTTCGTCGGAGTTATAATGATACTGAGCCCTGTCCTCAAACCGGCCTGGTATCAGTATTATCTCATCAACCGTTTACCCAAACTTTTTACCACCATCCCCATTCCTCAAGACCTTGACTACTACAACCAATCAATCAAAGCCACCGTTGCCCGCTTTAATGTTCCCACTCTCTATCTTCCTCTCTATATCCTCATCACTGCCCCTTTAGTAGTTAAGGTTATCCGCACCAAGAACGTCTATTTAGCAGTTACAGTTTCTCTTCTGGCCTCTCCCGTCATCTGGCAATACTATCTCGTTTTTCTTTTTCCCGTCCTGGTTTACTTATCAAGTCGAAAAATCTCACTCCCTCAAAAACTTCTCCTCGCCGCCGCTTGGCTTTTGTGGTGGCTCAACTTTCCCGTTCTCAACCAACTCCCCAAAACTCTCTGGTCATCCCTTCTCGCCTCCCACTACCTCATTTCACTATTGTTAATCGCCTTCCTTACCTCAAAAACCCAGAATACGACGAGAATTGACAGAAACCAGTTTTAGCTTATAATCAAAATTCTCCGATAATCAAAATTGATTCCCAGGGAAACATCAGTAAATAGAGTAAAACTAAATGAGAAACTTAACAGAAATCAGCAGGCGTTTTTGCAATTTGTTCGGCATAATCACTCCCGGCCAAGATAGGGAATTGTGGAATGCAGAAATGGCTGCCGCCCTTAATTTAGTGGAACATTTAAGCACTGGCGGAACCTTGGGTTTGGAAGGTGAAATCGAAGCCCTAGAGGCGTTGAGAGCTGATCCCCAATTAAAGAGCATCGTGGAAATTACTGACGAAAGCTCTCAAGCAGGTAGTCAAAGCCAGACGCTTTAGAGTTAATCTTGACGAAAGCTATCTAGTTTGTTAGACTAGCCTCGCCTTTAACTATGGTAAATCGCCCAACATCAAAAACACTTTCAGAGGGGAGACCTCGTCGGCTGTAATCACAGCCTTAATCCTTCAATCTCCTCTTTGAGGAGATTTTTTTATTCCAAAAGGCTTAACAGACCAATTACGGTGAACCGACCGCAAGATCGGAGGACTGGGCCCGTGGCACAACTGGCTAGCGCGCCACATTTGCAATGTGGAGGTTGAGGGTTCGAGTCCCTCCGGGTCCACCACGTAAATGATTGATTTTATCAATCAACGTGGTAAACCGTTTAGATCACGAGGTAAGTCTTTATGTAAATGAAGGTTTACCCCGTGATCGCGAAGCGATTTTACGGGCACCTTAACAAGTCAAGATTTAGAGTGTGATCAGTAGACAGGTAAAACTTCACTACTTTCTTTTTTCTACTCACTACTCATTGTTTACTGTTCATTACTCATTGTTTTTTATGTTCTGTAAGATTTCGTCGGAAGAGTCATTGAGCCGCGTTCAGTTTATGAACGTGGCGAAACCCCGTACTTGAGCCCGACTGCCGATGCGGCTGAATAAGCCGTTAGCGGCATGTCGAACGAATAGTACTGGGAAGGATTCAAAGTTATTTCGCTAAGGCAAGTAGTGGATGCCTTGGCAGAACGTGCCGAAGAAGGACGTACTAGGCCACGAAAGGCGTCGGGGAGTTGCCAAGAAACTGTGATCCGGCGGTGTCCGAATGGGGAAACCCCCGCCTGTGAAAGCAGGCGGACTCGTGCATAGCACGAGGAATTTCTAATTGCTCTAATTTCTAATTTCTAATCAACAACAGGCAAGAATTTTAAATTGTGTTTGGGTGTTGATTAGGTCAATTAGGTTAATTAGTCATTAAGGAATTTCCCGTGCTGTGCACGGGGGGGTACCCGGGGAACTGAAATATCTTAGTACCCGGAGGAAAAGAAAACGAATGAGATTCCCTTAGTAAGCGACGAGCGAAAAGGGAACAGCCTAAACCCCTCACTCTTTGTGTTCGATATACTATTAAGCATGTTTTACTTATATGTGCTCTTTTCTTCTTTAGGTAAGAAATTTTATATCGGTAGCACATCCGATCTGAGAAAGAGATACACCTCTCACCTTAAAGGAGAAAACTTTGCCACCAAAAACTTGAAAGATTGGAAATTGGTGTATTACGAAGCGCATCTTTCTCGTAAGCAAGCGTTTCACCGAGAGCAAAGTTTGAAGAAAAGAGCTCAGGCGTGGCGTGCATTAAAGAAGCGTATCATCGAAGATAAAGAGTGAGGGGGGTTACAGGACCCTAATGTGGGATAGTGAAGGATAGGATAACCAGCTGGAAAGCTGGGCCATAGACGGTGACAGCCCCGTGTCCGAAATCCAACATTGCCCTAGGGGTATCCTAAGTACTCTCGGAGACGGCAAACTCCGTTAGGAAGTTGGGGTGACCACACTCCAAGGCTAAATACACGTTCTGACCGATAGTGAACTAGTACCGTGAGGGAAAGGTGAAAAGAAGGGTGGAAGACCCAGTGAAATAGTACCTGAAACTACTTGCTAACAAACAGTCAGAGCCACGCCACTTTGTTGTTGAATTGACATTTTGGAAGATGAACAAATCATATAATTTGTTTGCCTTCGGAATGTTTATTCGACGATAAAGTGGCGTGGTGATGGCGTGCCTATTGAAGAATGAGCCGGCGAGTTAACGCCATATCCTTGTCTAAGGTACTTTGTACCGGAGGCGGAGTGAAAGCGAGCGTGAATAGCGCGTTTTTGGATATAGCGTTAGACCCGAAACCAGGCGAGCTAACTATGGCCAGGGTGAACCCCGAGGAAACTCGGGGAGAGGCCCGCACCGGTGTGCGTTGCAAGGCGCTCGGATGAGCTGTGGTTAGAGGTAATATGCCAATCGAGCCTGGAGATAGCTGGTTCTCCCCGAAACATATCTTGGTATGGGCTTGCGTTAAGCTTGATGGGGGTAGAGCACTGGATGGTCCCGATGGGGAAACCCGTTGGGATCAATCAAACTCCGAATACCGTCAAGTGTTCCGCAGGACTCAGTCTACCGGGGCTAAGCTCGGTGGGCAAAAGGGAAACAACCCAGACCCTCGTCTAAGGTCTCTAACTCTTTGCTTAGTGGGAAAGGAAGTCATACTCCAAAAACACCCAGGAGGTCGGCTTAGAAGCAGCCATCCTTGAAAGAAAGCGTAACAGCTCACTGGCCGAGGAATATGGCGCCGAAGATTTACGAGGCTTGAAGCAAAGGACCGAAGACAGGGATCTTGTCCGAAGGACAAGAATGATGAATAAATACCAATGGCCAATAAGTACCAATAAATACAAATGAATAATCAACGGTTGAATCATTCATCATTGGTGCTCATTGGTAGTATTTGACATTTGTCATTCTCGCCCTTCGGGCGAGGTGGTAGGGGAGCATCCCGAAGGCAGTGAAGGTGAGCTGTAAGGCTTGCTGGAGCGTTCGGGAGCGAGAATGCCGGCATAAGTAGCGAAAAGCTGGTGAGAATCCAGCTCGCCGTATACCCAAGGTTTCCGAAGCAACGTTCGTCAGCTTCGGGTTAGGCGGCCCTAAGGTGAGCCCCGCTCTTTCTGTATCTCATTGTGAAAGAGGTATGATGATGTAGAGGAAGCTATAAACTACGTCTATATACTTCTCCATCGCGTAAACGGAAGACATTACATTGGTTTTAGCTCTGATTTAAAGAGAAGGATTAAAGAACACCAAGCGAAGAATAAATACTGGGAGTTGGTATATTACGAAGCTTATCGAGATGAAAAAGAAGCTAGTATCAGGGAAAGTAAACTAAAACAATATGGAAGTAGTTGGAAACAGCTTCGAAAAAGAATTAAAAAGAGTATGCGATTTGATGAGAGATGGAAAGAGCGGGGGTAGCCGATGGATAACGGGTTAATATTCCCGTTCTTGGAGTAGTGCGTTATTGGTCTTGATCCGGCTTTGCCGGACCGAGGCTATCAGTTGGGGCAGGACGCAGTTTGCTAGCCTAAGCGTTTTATTGATTTAGCGTCTAAGCGATTAGATAGATACGGTAGGAAAATCCGCCGTGTCGTTTAACTCGAGTCGTGAATGAGATTCTGGTAGCAATACCGGGAGATTTGGGTGACGTAAGCTGCCAAGAAAAGTGTCGCAACGAGCATTATTTCAAGCCGTACCAACAACCGACACAGGTGGGTGAGTCGAGTAGACTAAGGCGAGCGGGGGAACCCCCCTTAAGGAATTCGGCAAATTATCTGGGCGTAAGTTCGCAAGATGCCCTTCCCGCCACATTAGGGACAAGAGTGTTTACATGATTTAGGTCTTAAACCCTAAGGTTAGTGCCTATCAGTATTCATTCGTGTCTCCAATGTGGCGGGAGACACCAAAAGATTGTAGAGGGACTGTTTAACAAAAACACAGGTCTGTGCAAACTCGAAAGAGGAAGTATACGGGCTGAGGCCTGCCCAGTGCCGGAAGGTTAACTGAACGTGTGTCCGCCTTTGGTGGACGCATGTGATTGAAGCCCCGGTGAACGGCAGCAATAACTATAATTGTTCTAAGGTAGCGAAGTTCCTAGTCGCTTAATTAGCGACCTGCACGAAAGGCATAACCACTCTACAACTGTCTTGAGAGGGGGCCCGGCGAAATTGAAATGGCTGTGAAGATGCGGCCTACTGACAGCAGGACAAAAAGACCCCGTGGAGCTTTACTGCAACTTGGCATTGATATTTCAGTTGGAATCGTCGAGTATAGGCGGGACCGCGCCACATTTTTGCTATTGAAGAATAATAATTGAGTATGATTTGAGACTTTCATCGCGAGTACTCATTTCTTCGATGGCAGCAATGTGGCGTGGGTCAGTGGAATACCGCTCGTTCTGGCTAAAATGTCTCACCGACACTGTCTGGAAACGACAGTCGGGACCTTGTCTGGTGGGCAGTTTAACTGGGGAGGTTACTTGCTAAAGAGTAACGCAAGCGCGCAATGGTACCCTAACTGCGTAAAGAAATCGCAGTGATAGTGTAATAGCATAAGGGTGCTTGACTGTGAGACTTACAAGTCGAGCAGGGGCGAAAGCCGGTTATAGTGATCCTCGTGTGCTTTGTGGAAGGCACCGGGCTTATCGGATAAAAGTTACCCCGGGGATAACAGAGTAGTCGCACCTAAGCGTCCCTAGCGACGGTGCGGTTCGCTACCTCGATGTCGGCTCAGCGCATCCTGGGGGTGGAGAAGCTCCCAAGGGTCCGTCTGTTCGTCGGTTAAAGCGCTACGTGAGCTGGGTTCAGAACGTCGCGAGACAGTAGAAAATATTTTGATTTATAAATCAAAAAGCCTTGCTGTCTCAGCTGCAGAATAGATGTTCTGGACGTGATTATGAGCGACTCTGTTATAAAAATGCAGCTTTCCGATAAAATGTCGGAGAATAAATCTGACTAAATGCTGGAAACTCTGAGTATCTTTTAGTACTATGGTTTTATGCCAAGTAAAAATCTAAAAGTGCAGACAATCAGCAGGAAAGGTTTGATTATCTTAATAAACGCTTTGTTATCATTGTTGTTAATAATAATGTTATTAGGAAAAGTGGAGTGTGGAGGAGATTGTGTAATGGTATCCAAAGAATTGAAATGTTATCCGATTAGATGTTACAGATTCCAGGTAATTTTAAGAAACATTTTTCAAAAAACCAGCTTCCCACTTACTCGATAATCATTCATCCTCAGAGACTATACGTCAGATCCCACCTAGTTTTATGCGAAGTGGGGAAGATATAGTCCGATCTCATAGGTGACTATGAGTCTCGATAAAATCACATCGGGAGTAAAAACAGCTGTGAGTTCAATTTTCAATTTTTAAAATGTAATTTTGCATTTTGATTTTTGAACTTTGAATTTTAAATGTCGGCCTCTATCCGCTGTCAGCGTGGGAATCTTGAGGGGAGTCGATCTCAGTACGAGAGGACCAGATTGAGCCAATCCCTAGTGCTCCTGTTGTTCCTATCAAGGGCATAGCAGGGTAGCTACATTGGTGTCGGATAACCGCTGAAAGCATCTAAGCGGGAAGCCGCTCCCAAGATAAGGATTCCGTTCGTGCGGAGCACGAGAAGCTCAAAGTTTAAAACGCAAAATTCAAAACTGCAACGCAAATCTTACCTGAATGCTTAATAGATTTTAGTTTTGAACTGTACTTTTGCGTTTTGAGATTTACCATTTGAGTTCCTCGCGCTCTGCGCGATGAAGACCCCTTGGAGACTACAAGGTTGATAGGCGGGCGGTGTAAGCCCTGTAAAGGGTTCAGCCTACCCGTACTAATCGGTCGAAGAATAACTTTGCATCCTGTTACTAGCTTGCCCTTCCGTAGTCCTGAGCTTGTCGAAGGACGAAGGAGGGTCACTCGTAACTTAAAAATGGCTCTTCCGAGAAGATCTTACAGAAAAAATAAATAGTTATCAGATAGTAGCTCAATTAACATAGAGCCCAGAATTCCCGTTGTTGGAGCGGGGTGGCACTACCTCTTCCCATCCCGAACAGAGTCGTAAAACGCCCCAGCGGTGACGATAGTATTGGCACAAGCCAATGCGAAAATAGCTCACAGCGGGAATCCTGGGCTCTATTCCGAGCTTCGCGAGAAACATCGGCTGAGCCGAAGGCGAAGCGTAGATATTGCAAGAGATCAAATAAATAAAATCAAGCGAAACATAAACCCACGGTAAAACCGCGGGTTTTTATTTTGCAAAAACTTTGCCAATATGTATGACTGGGAAACTCGAAGGTCATGATATAGTTTTCCACTACCGATCTCGGATCGGTAATCTCAAAACGATTCTGGATCGGAATATTTCCGCAACTCGTTAATCTTTCTCAAACTCTCCTCGCAAAACTTGGTGGGGATAAGTCGCTCCGGCCGCCATCCCGACAATACCTCTACCGACTCCGCCATCACGCAATCTTCATCCTCCACGTGTTCCAAACCCAACAGATGTCCGAACTCGTGTTTAATCGTTGATTCTTCAAGTATCTTTCTCACAGTCACGTTTTCTGAAAGTTCGTTAATTTGCTCCTTAAAAATAAAAATCTCGCGGCTAGTTAACACCACTCCGGAATTAGTCGGCACCGACCTCGAGCGGGGGACATAGACAACATGAAGATAGGTTGAATCCTTCGCTCGGTAGTCGCGCATCAATCGCGATAACCTAATTAACTCCTGGTCGGTAAACGCTTCCCGGGTCGGTAGCTTCTTATCTTCTTCCAAAATTACCTCCACCTTCTTTCCGACCGTTTCCTGGATTAGGTCTTTCAACCATTGCTCAATCTCTGGCGCCGGTGGTGTCAACCGGTAGTAATCAACCTCCACCGTCACCGTATCACTAGTAGTTTCAACGTACTCATACCGGCTATCTCCCGGCCGATTCAAGAAAAAGACGGTTCGAGCCAATGGCCATTGAATTAGTGTCGGCCGCAGTAACTCATTGACAATATTCTCATTCGCCGCCACCCCCAACCAGTAAAGAAGCAGGGTATAGAGCAAACCAATTAAAGCAAAAATAATCGTTAGTGCCTTGGACATTAACTCAATTCTACCGTAAAGTCCCTAAGTGATATAATTCCCCCATGACCGTCACCGAATACAACCCAGTGCAAAGGATAAAAGAGATTGTCGGTCAAAACGGAGGCAACCCGAATCAGATAGATGACTGGTTAAGAAAAATTACCATTGAAGGCCTCATTCCTATTCATGTCGAATTTTCTCCAGATGGTAACCCCATTATTGACCCTCTAAGTTCAGGTCTTAATTATGATCAATTGACGAAACTTAACCAGGAAATTAAAACTCAGTTGGGTTTGAACCCTAATATTGCCAATGTCTTCATCATTGCCGTCAAGCCAGTCGGCGAGAACTTTGAAGGCATAGCGCTAGGAATAGTAATCCCTCTTGTAGAGTCAGACGAACCTTAAGACAATTTATTCGAGCCTGGAAGAAAACCAAGAACGTCAGCTCTTGGATGAATTCCAGGCAGAACATACTTCTCCCCGACATAATGTCGGGGAATACCACGGGCGTCAGCCCGTGGAAGTTTATCGTTTTAACTTACTGAATTTGTTACAATGTGGCTATGTGGCCACGCGTCAAGCCTCTCCTCTCCCGTTTTGTCCTCTGGTCAATAAAAAACCACTGGTTGCTTCTCATCTTAGTTGTTAGCCTCCAATTTGTAAGCGGCAAAATCCTCTCCGGCGCTCTCGCCGTCAATCTCCCTCGCCCCACCGTCTTTGCCATCCATTCAACACTCGGACTTCTCATCTTCATCATCGCTATTCTCATGACCCTCGCCAAACTCTTCCTCTGGCTCATGAAAAAAGGCAAACTGTAATAGTTCGTAGTTCGTAGGCAGTAGTTCATAGTAAATAATCGCCGACAGGTAACTTTCAACGGGTCAGCCACCCCATTATCTACGTTCTACTTCCTACTGCCTACTGCCTACTGCCTACTCCCTTAGCTTTGTGTTACAATACCTTCATTCTTACGAAAGGAGCTTTATGAACTATGGCCCGAAAGTCACTAGAATTAAGTAAACAGGCTAAAGTAAAGCAAACGGCTAAAAAAATAACATTAGAGAAGGTTCAGAAAAAGACAGACAGCACTGAAAAAAAGACCAAGCCATCTTCGTCTAAATCAAAAACCTCCAAAAGTCCCCAGAAAGCCAAAACCGCAGCCTCTGCCAAGCCCACCACCATGGCAGAATTGTTAGCTATTACTGGCTACGAGCTCAAAGCCCCCAAGCATGGTCAAGTTATCGAAGGCGTCGTTACCGACATCAGTAAAAAAATGGTTTTATTGGACATCGGCGGCAAAACCGAGGGCATGGTCGTCGATAAGGAATACGAAGTCGCCATCGATCTTATCAAAGGCTTAACCATCGGCGACACCGTCAAAGTCTTTGTCGTTTCCCCAGAAAATGACCGCGGCCAAATACTTCTCAGCCTGCGCCGGGCCAGCCTTGACCGCAAGTGGGAGCAATTGGCCGAATACTTGGAAACCGGTAAAGTCCTCGAGGTTGAAGGCGCCGAAGTCAACCGCGGCGGCTTGGTTGCCCAAACCGAGGGCATTCGTGGCTTTGTCCCTAGCTCCCAGTTTAGCCGACAATTCTTGGGCAAGATGGACCAGCTCCTTGGTAAAAAATTCAAAGTCAAAATTATCGAAGTTGACAAAGACAAAAACCGCCTCATCTTCTCCGAACGCCACGTCTCCGAGGCCGACGCCATGGCCCAAAAGGCCAGCGCTTTAAAAAAGGTCAAAGCCGGGGATACCTATAAAGGGGTCGTTTCCGGCATCATGCCTTTTGGCGTCTTTGTTACTGTCGACGTGCCTCTTACTAAAGACAAACTCGGCAAAGTCGAAGGCTTGGTCCATATTAGCGAAATCTCCTGGGAAAAGGTGGACGATCCCAACCGTCACTTTCGGGTCGGCGAAGCCCTAGACGTTATGGTCATTGGCGTCAACGAAGACACCGGTAAACTCAATTTGTCGGTCAAACGTCTTAAGCTCGATCCTTGGCAAGAAATTGACAAAAAATATGTCGTCGGCAATAAAGTGACGGGCAAAGTTACCCGCGTCGCTCCCTTTGGCGTTTTTGTCACTCTGGAGCCGGGTGTCGACGGCCTCATCCATATCAGTAAAATCCCTACCGGCCAAGAACCAAAAGTGGGTGAAGATATTGACATTTTTGTCGAAAGCCTGGATAAAGAAGCCCGCCGCATGAGCCTCGGCATGGTGTTAAAAGAAGTGCCGGTCGGCTATAAATAATGTAAAAGTTAAAAGTCAAATGTCAAAACTACAACGTAAAAGTCAATAGTATAAGTTTTAAGCTGCAGTTTTGCCTTTTTCGCTTTACACTTTACCCTAATAAGGAGGTTTTATGAGTAAAAAGAGAATGATCGTCTACGACGACCAGTTATTAATCGACATGGAGTTAATCTTTAACGCCATCAGAGAAGCCAAAGGCGATTGGAAAAAAGTCGAGCAAGAAATGAGCGCCTACTTGACAGCCGTCCAGGGCATGGTCGAGTCAAACTCGACCGAATAAAAAAGCAACGTCAGACGTTGCTTTCAAATTTTGACCCGACCCATCTCGTCTGACGGGATGGTCGGGGATGGAGAATAGCCCATATTCCATCTTCAAGAAATGATTAACCTTGGTCCCCCTGATGGCATAAGCGAAGCCTATGCCAGGGAAATTGCCGATGCAGTTGTTGCTATCGAAAAATCTCCGAGTATTTAGGAATTATTCTCGGCGACTATGTTTGAATAGCATCGCTCCGATAAAATATCGGAGGTAGATATTATATTATTATATAATATTAAAGTATTTGAAAACTCTCATGGAATGGAATACACTTCTTGAGTAACCTAGGCAATGAATCAAGAACTCGATCCCTTTGAACAACTGCGTCAACTCTTGGAAAGTGTAGCCGCCTCAGCCCAGCAGAGTCTCGAAAACCTCTTTGGTCCCGTGAACGAAACCACCATTCCTCCCGAGGAAGTCGCTAACTTACTTAACTTAGTGCGTCAAAATCCCGACATCTCTCATCAAGATTTAGCCCGGTTAGTGTATGATCTCTCCCAGAAATACCGGCCACCCCAAACTCCCGACGAATTTACCGACTGGTTCAACCGCCGCCCCTAGAAAAACGTCCACGGCCTCACCCCACCGGTTAATTAATAATTAACGCCGAAACATTCCGATTCCGGAAAGAAAAATTTTCTTTATTTCAAGAAGGCAAATACCACCAAGTCTGACTCGGGGGATGAAACCATACCAAAAATCGCCGCAGGCGACAAAGCGCAACATTACGTCAGTAACATCGGCCGAAGGCTTAGATATAAAGACCCCGGGCGTCAGCCCGAGGGATTTTTATTAAAAAGCTATCCAAAAATACTTTTAAGAGCTTTGAAGAGTTCAGTTCCCATCCCTGGAAGTTGGCCAGACAAATCTTGTGGTTCAGCCGAGTAAGGTAATCGTCCCGTATATTTTTGAGGCAGAGCAGTTACCTCCCCATTGTCCAGAACCTGAACACTGACACCAACCTGGGGTTGCCACTGCACCCGTTCTGTCCGCGGATTAAACCCCACCATTTGGTTGAAGGCTGACACTTGGAACCCGCCTGTTCCGGCCACTTGTTCTGCCGAGCGACTGTATCCGGAAAATCGATCAGGACGATGTACTGCACTAAGTGCGCCCCGCTGTTCAATCTGTACTACATACTCCTCCACCATTCGTGGCTTGCCATTCGAATCAGTCAGCTGCAACATACTAGGGTCGCTCGGGGAGACATCGTTCTGATTGCAAAAATTAAGCCGCGCTTGACTCCGTCGCCATACCACATCTCGCGTTTGGAAGCCTCCAAAACCCGAATCCACCGCCTTTTGTAACTCCTGAAAGGCGAAAACATCTTCAGTAATGACCGGTTCCTCTTCGGCAGTTGCTTGATTTAGTTTTTCTATTCTTTGTAAATGCCTACCGATCCCGTTAGATAGAAGCGTTTGCAATGGCATCGACTCGCGCACCAACGCTTCAAGGGCACTTAGTGGGTCTGTTGTTTCGGATTCTCTCATGACAAGTATTATAACAAACGGAGTACCAACCTCTTCACCAGCGATTCCTCCCAAAATTAGCCAACCCTTGCAACCCACTTTCATTTGGTGCTATCCTTAAAAAGGACAGGGCCACGATGAACTTACTCAAACAAAAATGGCTCTTAATCGTCATCCTTTTGGCAATAGTTACTGTCGTAGTCGTCAACCTTGCCGGCTCCTTTCTTTTTGGCTCCAGAGTTAGTTACCCAGACACTTTTGAAGGTACAGGTTCCTCTGGAGTTTCCGGCCAAGTCTTAAATCCCTCCCTGGGGAGGGGATTGGCTGACATCTTCAAGCCCTCTCGTCCAGAAACCATTACTCCGTTACCTCCGCCCTCCACTCAAGACGAAGCCCTTGATGTCGACGACCGCGTTTATAAAAAGAGTTCCAGCTATGACGTCGTCGCCCACGACGTTGCCCAATACCTGGAAAGAATCAAAGCCCATGCCTTAAGTATCGGCGGCCGGGTCTTAAATTCCAGCTTAAGCTCCGATGTTCGTAATGCCTACGGTTCCCTTCGTATTAAAGTCCCGGTTGACCGCTTTGAAGACACCAATTCTACCATTGTCTCCGAAGCCAAAAAAGTTGTCAGAGAACAAGTCTCCGCCGAAGACTTTACCGGCCCGGTCACTAACGTTTCCGACCAAATTGCCGCCTTGGAAACCCAAATCACCGACAAAGAAGTTGAACTGGCTGCTGCCACTGACCCTGCCGAGCGCCAGCGTTTACAACGCGACCTCGACCGCCTCAAGGCCCAACTTGAACAACTCAAAAACCAATCGCAAAAACTGACTCAAGAGATAGATTACGCTGCCGTTACCGTCAGGGTCGCAAGTAGCGAGCGTTACTTCAACCCTTCCGGCCGTTCCGACTCACTACTCGAAGAATTACAAGCTGCTTGGGAATCTGTAGCCGATAAACTGTTCGTCATCGCTCAACTGGCCATTTGGGTTATTGTCTATTCAATTCTCTGGCTGCCCGTCGTCATTGTCGTTCGCTTCCTCTCTCGAAAGTTCGGTTCTAAGGCATGAGCCAGCTTAAATGGGTCGTCTCCACTCTCTGGTGGACTTTAATTCTCTCCGCCGTTTCGACCCTTTTTGTCTGGAATTCTCCTCGGCCAGTTTTCCTGCCGTCAGCTTCACCCACCCCCTTTCCCACTTCCTACCCCAATCCTTCGCCGCTACCAGAACCATCGCTACTACCGCTGCCTTCAAGCCAGCCGCCAAGCGGCGAGTTATTAAGCGACGGCAATATCGAAGCTGGCTCTTATCCTCTAATTTCTGCTTGGAATGATTCTGCCAATGTTGATCTCAATCGCTGGTACATGGTCAAGGCTTTGGCTAATATTGACTCTGTTCCTATCAAAACCTTGCCGTCAGCCCACGGCGTCTATTGGGCATACCTGGTCAACTTTGTTCCCGAGGGTTCCTCCACAGGCTTACTCGCTCTTGATCTAAATAACTGTGCCAGCGCCGGCTGCGAAACCGCCGCTATCCAGCTAGTCCCCGCCCAAGCCGGGGTTAAATACCGCTTATCAGCCAACGGCTTTCTATTGTCAGGAGATAGCGGCACCCTCTATTTAGATTTTCTTAACGACAATCGACAGCGGTTAAAAGTCAACACCATCGGTAGCTTCCCGTTCGGCAAGTGGGGCACTCGGGAAATCATAGACATCGCTCCCAGTGGTACCGCCTACATTCGCGTTATCCTCTATTCTTCTACCAAAGCCGTTGGCAAGATGCTCTGGGACAACGTTTCCCTCTGGGCAAGCCAGTAGGTTATTGGAAAGTCACTGTTAGTCTCACCCAGTGCTATACTGCTCTCATGCCCAAAGAAAAATCCGTCTTTGTCTGCCAAAACTGCGGGTCAGAAACACCCAAATGGTCCGGCCAGTGCCCAACTTGCGGCCAGTGGAATACTTTAGTGGAGACTGTTGTCTTCACCAAAGTCAAAGGTCAAAAGTCAAAGGTCAAAAGTTTAACTGGGGATGTCATCAAACTTTCGGAAATTAAACTCACCTCCACCACCAACCAACGTCTTTCTACCGGAATAGGGGAGTTTGACCGGGTTTTAGGCGGGGGTATCGTTCCCGGAAGTATCACCCTTGTTGCCGGCGAGCCCGGCATCGGCAAGTCAACACTGCTCACTCAGTTAGCCCTCAACGTCGGAAAAGTACAAAAAGTAGGGGAAGCACGAAAGGAAGAAAGAAATAATACTTCCCGTACCTTACCTACTTCTCATACTTCTATTTTGTATGTCTGTGGCGAGGAATCTCCCGAACAAGTCAAATTGCGAGTCGACAGATTACCCTCAAATCGATCCACCAACCTCTTGCTTTTGCCCGAAACTAATGTAGACACTATTTGTGCAACTCTTGAAAATGAGCAGGGTATAAAGCTTGTTATTATTGACAGTATCCAGTCACTTTTCACCGAAGATTTAACCGGCACAGCCGGGTCAGTGGGTCAAGTTAGAGAGTCGGCCCAGCGGCTGTTACGGATAGGCAAACAGTTACGCCTTCCCATTTTCTTGGTCGGCCACGTCACCAAAGAAGGCAGCATCGCCGGCCCCAAAGTCTTAGAACATCTCGTTGATACTGTCCTCGAACTCACCGGCGAGCGCACCACCGCTTTTCGTATTCTCCACGCCGCCAAAAACCGCTTTGGCCCCACCGACGAAATCGGCGTCTTCGAAATGGCTGCTTCAGGTCTGAAAGAAATTACTAACCCTTCCCAAGCCTTTCTTGAAGAGAGCCAAACGGGTGTTCCCGGCTCGGCCGTAGTCGTCATCATGGAAGGTACCCGGCCGGTTCTAGTCGAAATCCAGGCATTGGTGGTCAAATCCCAACTGGCAGTACCCCGCCGTGTCGCCAGGGGCATTCCGGTCAGCAAAGTCCAACTTTTGGCTGCCGTCCTCCAGCGCCGGGGTTATCTTGCTGGCTTGGGCGAGGCCGATATTTTCGTCAACGTCGCCGGCGGCCTGACAGTCAGCGAACCCGCCGCCGATCTCGGCATCGCTCTGGCTATCGCCTCAAGCCTGACCAACCGGCCTCTCCCAGTTAAAACCGCCGTTATCGGCGAGGTTGGCCTTTTGGGTGAAATTCGCCGCGTTTCTTTCTTGGAAAAGCGCTTGAAGGAAGCCCAAAAATTGGGTTATTCCCGTATCATTTCTCCAGATAAAGCCAAGACGCTCCGCCAGGCACTTGTCTGGCTACAAAGTCCAAAAAAGACCTAATTTTGCCCATTTCAATGCCAAAAATGGACAGTCCTTTTTATTGGTAAATCAAGCAAAAATACCTCCTACTGTAATTTTCACGCAAAATCCAGACTAGAGTAATTTTCACGGAAGTTTGCTTCCCTAACCGGTTGCCGGATCATTCTCCACCCGAGCTCTCCAGGCAGATCCCGAGGGTTGCCAACCACCTTCTTGCCATTGCGGTGGCCCGTAACTTCTTCCGCCTCTTTCCGGACTAACATCGTTGATGCTGATACACAGTCTATCAGCAGCCACCCCATATGTTGAAGAGATATCCTCAGTCAAATTCTCAATAACATGAGGCACGATATCAGTATTACTAAATCCAACTAAATATTCTAATTGTACCGTTTTTCCATTATTGTCTATAACCTTCTCTACCGGTATAGCTATAGCAGACGCCATCTCCGGCTTACCTGCATGATTTGATGGACTCATCCGTTCCTACTTTAGCCTTAATAACAGGCTGATTATAGCAAATTAAATCTTGTCCACAACCTGCAAACACTTTTCCACAACAAAAAAAACTTATCCACATGTGAATATAAATTCGCTCATCACTTCTGGTTTTACTCTTAATATATTTCTTATAGGTCAGGGAATAACAATCGCTAATTAAGCTATAGGTTTGACAAGAACCCGAAGCTATGTTAGACTGATTCAGTAACGACAGTTAAAAGCTCACGCCTAAGTAGCACGGGACGAAAGCGATACTGCTCATGAAGAAAATAGTGCGATCTATAGCCCAAAAAATGCGCACCCCGAGGAATGTTAAATCAGGCGGTGAGCTTTTTTGGAGTGAGCAGCTTAAAAGATTAAAATATCTCCACCAGCACTTGCTAGTGGGCTGGAAATAAAAAAAAGAGCATTACTACCGCTGGTCCGTAAACCACGAATAGCAATGCCCTTTTAAGGTTGATCGCGTGTTTGGACAGGAAACGCGCGGATCTATAGTTAAGCTACAGAAAAACACTTTAGCAGTCAAGATGCCACGAGTGCCAACGCGCAGATAGGCACAAAATCGACTTTTTAGGTGACGGGAAGCATCAACCGTTCCGGGCAATATGTTGGACTAGTAGAACGGGTTAAACAGGTTTGACGCCTTAGGATTTGGTCTCTTTAAGCGGCGGGTAGTATGTTGGGCAGGCGTACTGCCCGCCTCTAAAGGGACTAAAGTAAAGACGTGACGCATCACCGTCTTTAGAGAGATTAAGCCAATCACGTTGCGTATTGTTTACCTTAAGCTCCATCGAAGGTCCCGCCCCTCAAGAAGTCGAATTTTTTTAATAAAGTTTCTTTGTTAGACCAATGAATTAAACACTGATCGCTTGACGCTATTCGCTAATTAGAGAGGGGCAACCCTCTCGTTTACTAGGAATAGCTCTTTTCTTAACCGCTACTCTGCCTACTTTAACTATGACCGACGCCGAAACCATCGACATCACCAGCTACCAATTGCCTGGGTTGCTACCGGGAATATCTGACGTGCCTAACGACAGCGTCAATTCGGCCATGCCAGATGTCAGTCAGGAAACTCCAGAGGAAAATACCTCAACACTCGAGGAAACCACTCCTTACCGGATTAACTCGGTTCCTTCAGGGACGTTTGACGTCCCCTCAGGGGCGTTAGACGCTCCTCAACTAGCTCCCGCTCTAGTACCATCAGGTTTGCCTTCCCAAGCCTTGACGACGGGGGCAGGTCAACCCATCCGTCTGATCAAGTTCTATCCCTGGCAATCAATTAGTCATTCCAAACTATCCCAATACCTGACCAAATTAGCCTGGATTAGCCTGGGAGCAGCCGGCCTCATTCTGGCCGCTACTCTGGGACCCCGCCTTATCCAGAGCCTTAAATCTACTGAGCTTACTGCGATCGGTAAAATCCTCATTCGCCCGGGAGCCACCTTCGGCGATGCCTTAAAATCTGCCGGCCAAACCCCAGTCGAGCCTTACCAACCTGCCTTTGACCCCACCTTATCCCCAGAAAACTGGCTAATTGTCGACAGCATCGGCGTCAACTCTGCCATCGGCGAAAACACCTATGCCAATCTCGAGGAAACTTTGAGAGATGGCCCCTGGCGTGTGCCTGACTTTGGCACGCCTTTTACCCGGGAAAATCCGACTATCATCGCCGCCCACCGCTACGGCTATCTGGCCTGGACCAACCAGTACCGACGGGAACGCTCCTTTTTTAACCTCCCCAAGGTTAAGGAAGG
>Ga0155827_17_pt6 | contig 19591 bp, 22 predicted proteins | sample RifCSPlowO2_01_FD_107481 | JGI IMG/M metagenome (GOLD analysis project Ga0155827, IMG submission 107481) | Microgenomates group bacterium RIFCSPLOWO2_01_FULL_46_13 | reverse complement strand
CCGACGGGCAGAGGAATTGTCTCATCGCTAATCACCACAATCCCGTCCGCCCGAATGAACGTTGGGTTAAACTTTTGTATCCACACCTGCTTCATATTACCAATACTTTATCATCCTAATTCATTACTCATGTTCATGACTCGTAATACGTAATTCATAATGCCAGCTATTTCCCGTGTCTAACTCTAGCCGTAGTGATAATAGTCTCTAGTAGTTGTTCGTATTCCATTTCCGCCGCCCGGGCTGCCAACGGAAAATATGATGTTGTCGAAACCTCTGGTGGAATCATCCCCGCCGGCGAATTCATTTCCAAAAAGTACGGCTTCTCTTCCGTATCGCATCGAATATCCATTCGACACCAATCTCTAACTTCTAGATAATTCCACGCCGCCATTACTATCTCCTCAATCTTCTTCCGTAAGGATTCCTCTATTTGAGCTGGACAAATCAAATGACCAGTCTCCCCACTCTCCTCATACAACCACTTCACTTCCAAAGAATCTAATTGTTTATATTTTTTGGGCAGGGTGGCATGATTGGCTTCAATGATGGGCAAAATTTGCGGCGGATTACCAAGCATTGCCACCGAAAACTCTCTCCCAATTAAAAATGGTTCTACCAATGCGGGCTGGTTAAATTGACTAATTATTTTTTTTACTTGAGCCCTCAAAGCAGTTTCCGTCTCCACCACACTATCGTTAGTAATTCCCGCCGACGACCCCTGCGCCACCGGCTTAACGATTACAGGAAACGCTAATTCCTGCGACCAAGTTTCGTCTCCTGATTTAAATAATTGGAATGGCAAAGTCGCTACCCCATGAGCCGAAAGCACCTCTTTTGCCTTAACCTTATTAAGACCTAACACTTGAGTGAGTGGCCCCGATCCGGTATAGGGAATTTGCAACATCTCTAAGATAGCCGGTAGTTGCGCCTCCCGATCCGCACCATACCTGCCCTCGGCGTAATTAAACACTAAATCAATATCTTCCTTATTTTTGTAAAGCTTCTCGTACGCTGTCTCATCCGCTTCAATCGGTGACACCCGACACCCCAAAGCCTCAAAATGACTCGTCATCACCCGAATAGTTTCTGAATCATCAAAATCCGCTTCCAACGAAAAGTTAGGGTCATTTGGATTACTCACCCGTCGGGTGTTAAATAAAAACGCCAACCGAAGGTTTAAACTCATCTGGCTAACTACTTACCTGTTCAATAACATTAGTAGTTTCTGGCTTCTCTTCATCTCCGTTCGTACCAGGAACAGGCAACAACTGTTTACCTACCGCGTCCCGCATCGTGTTTAAGAGCAACCGCTTCAAAATCTCATTAAAAGAAATACCGTAAATATCCAAAATGTTAGCCAGAGCGCAATCTAATTCCCGCGGCCCAAACGCCGGATTGCTATTACTATCTACAAAATAATACCGTCCTGATTGGTCTAGTCGGACATCAAACTTTCCGTAGTCCGACATTCGCAATACATCAAACGCCCGCTTGACTAGCTCAACTAATAAGGGATCTTGATACTTTTTATAATGAGCCTCCTCCGACCATTGATGCTCGAATGAAGCAAATTGGTATGGATCCCCTTCAACTTTAAAAACTTTTTCCGCCAAATACACTTTTTTATTGAGCCCTTCTAGCAAAATCGCCGTCACTTCTCTACCAGCAATAAATTCTTCCAAAAGCACCGGTTGTTTATAAGTAGAAATAAGAAACTTCATCCGCTCCCTCAGATGTTTCTCTGTATCCGATAGAGCGTCTTTAGTAATTTCCACTGCTCCATGGATTTCATTTAGCTTTGAAATCAACGGGTAGCGCATGGTCACTTCTAACGGCATCGTTGACGTCGGCATCAATTGGAAATGGGGTACGGGCACACCATGTGACTGTAGCAACTCTTTCACCAAAAACTTGTTATACGACAAAGACTCACCCAGTATCCCGGCTCCGGTATAGGGAATATCTAAAGATTCTAGAATTCCCGGAACGGTGGAGGATAAATACTCTTGGCCATGTATCGAGCCCACCAAATTAAACACCATATCCGGTTTATCCCGATCAATATCTACCACCAAATTTGGAGTTCCCGGATAGTAGTAAACGTTAATACCCAACTTTTCTAAATACCCGCCCACCACTTTAGCATCATGCTCCGCTTCTTTTTCGGTCACATACTGCGCTTCCGTCGGGAAATACTCCCGTTTAACTTCACTATAAATTATTCCCACTTTTTTAGGGAATTCAGCTAAGTTTTTCTCAACCTTTTCAGGAGATTTCTCTTCGGGCAATTGATTCATGTCTAATATCTAAAATTGGAAGTCTTAGCTTCAAAAGCCTAATCGCATACTAATTATCATTACTTTATCTAATTTGTAAAGCATTAATCTAGGTTCTAATTCATTCATTACTTCTTATTTTTCACCATTCTGCTACGTCCTCTGGCCGCTTGACAATCTCTCTCCTCACTCCCTCTTTATAAATTATCATCATGCGTCTAATCGTTAAATCATCTTTAGTCCTAATGTACTCGCCCGGAAAATCAAACCACACTCGCCAAAATTTTTCCAGAGGCATTGTCCGCACCATACCAATGCTGGGATCAACAAAGTAAATATGAGTGTCATCTATATCCACCACCACCGAATAATGCCCATCGTCCTCGTCAAACCAATCCACAATCACCGGCACTTGCTTTTCTAATACGAAATGGCGGATATCGTCCAAACTGGCATCGTCTTTAATCTGACCGGCTAACCCTAATCTCTTAGCCACTTCCACCAGTTTTTCTCCTTCGACTCCCACTTCCATGGTACAATCTGTCAGTTCAGCCAGGTCTTTTTCGCTTTTTTCTACTCCGTAATAATCAAGCACCATTTTTAAAGATGCGGGGCCGCAGTAGCCGGTTTTCTGCCGGAACGGTTTTACTTTAAGCATTGGCTAATTGTACTCCAGAGCCACCAAAATCGGAAGGTGGTCAAGAAACCCCCACCACTCTTCTCCCCAACGACTTCCAACTCTCTTTATCTTTATGATAAATCGGTTGACTGTAGGCCACTCTCAAATCAACTTTATCAACCAATTTCTTTAGCAACCGATCCAACATTTTCCGATATTCACCCGACTGCGCCTCTTTAAACCTGGCAAGTTCCCCTGGATAGTCCATTTTCAAATAATCAAACAGCCGATCACGGATATATTTACTCAGATTGATATGTTCCAAATAAATATAGCCAACACCCGCCGCCTTCAACTGTCGTAACAACTCTTCCATTTCTTTTTCCATCCATACAAAATGCGGCAACAATGGTCCTACAAACGCGTACGTTTTTATTCCCGCCTCGTGCAATTGTTTTAAAGTCTTAATCCGTTCTTCATGGGGAGTAGCATACGTTTCCAGGTATTTTGATATCGGATCGCCCGTTGACGTCACCGTCAATCCCACTTCGGCATTCTTTAATTTTTGGAAGAGATCAATGTCACGTGTCACCAAACTCGACTTAGTCAAAATTCCCACTTTACCCTGATAATCAACATCAACCAATACCTGCAAACACTTCCGTGTCAACTGATATTTTGCCTCCAAACCTTGATAGGGATCAGTCACCGAACTAAAAAAGAGTTTGCCGATAACAGCTTTTTTCTTACCCTTTAATTTATTAAACAATTCCTTTTTTAAAAGCTCTGGCGCATTAATTTTGACGTCCACATAACTCCCCCATTCCTCGTTAGGATGAGTAAACCTACCCACAAACGCCGCGTAACAATACTTGCAGCCAAACCGACAGCCGATGTAGGGATTAACCACGAAATCACAGTCCGGTAAACCCGTCTTTGACAAAATCGATTTGGCCTTAATTTCCCACACCGTCAAATTCATAGTAAACACGTTCGCTAGTAGCACTAAAGCGGTTACGGCAACAAATTTTTCCAGGTAGCTTTGCCAGACTATCAGCCTGGCTAGACTGTAGTTAACCGAATGCCATCAAGTTAAAACAATTGCTATCAAGAAAAATTTAGTTGCCGCCATAACGCGAAACTCCTATTAAATTTCAAAAGGATCAAAACCCAATTTCAATAAATTCCTAAACGGCAAAAACAAAGGTTTCGGTAATTTCCCCCACTCAAACCAACTCCAGTCATTGCATTTATCCGGCTCCATAATCTTAACCTCACCCGACTGATACTCTGCCACCATAAATAAGGTTATATAATGTCTCTTTTCTTTTCGAAAAATATCATTAGTCCACGGCCCCCGACAGATGCTGGTAATTTCAATCCCCGCTTCTTCCCGCACTTCTCGCCGTGCACACTCTTCCACCGTCTCATTAAACTCCAAATGCCCACCCGGAAAATTCCACGTTCCTACCCCAAGAACACCCTTGCGCTTCATCAAAAGCACCTTCTTATCTTTCATGACGATCACCCCCACCCCTACCTTCGGCCTCATTTGTCCTCCAAACTCTGCCATAAAACAATTGAACCATACGTTCGATACGGCGACCAGGGCGCAGTGATTTTCTCTAACTGATCCGCCGACGGATTTTTAACTTGGTAAAGTTTCTCAATCGCCCGCCGTAAGCCCAAATCACCGAATGAAAATACATCTTCACGTCCGAGCGTAAATATTAAAAACATCTCCGCTGTCCACGGCCCAATTCCTTTAACTCTGGTTAACTCCTCAACCACTCGTTCGTCACTATAATTTTTTATAATATTAAAGTGTACCTGTCTATCAATCACTGCCCGGGCTAAATTTTTTAAGTACCGCACCTTCGACCAAGCCATTCCTGCCTGCCGCAGTTTTTCTTCGGTTAACCGCTCTATCGTCTCCGGCGTCACCTTACCGTTGGAAAATAAGTCCATAAATCGCTCGATAATTTTGGCCGAAGCTTTATCAGACAACTGCTGACCAATAATCTCCCGACACAAACTGACAAAATACTCACTTTCTTTTCGCGGCGTCAGCCACTTGCCAAAATCCACCTTCCTTAACACCTCATAAATAATAGGATCAACCAGCTTAAAATGATTTCTAATCCGCCGTAGATCCATAACTCAAATCTGAATCAATACTCTTGATTTTCTAATGAATAACCCCAACATTAACGGCAAAAAACTTAAAACCAATAGGCTTACACGAATCTTCACTATCTCATCTGCCCCTGTCACAATCATCGTTAAAACTAGTAAGCTGATAATCCGGGCCATACCCAGAGCCGTGTCTCGTTCAATCAAATAGTGATATTTATCCTGCCACGTTCCTTCCTCTGCATCAACGACGTTAAAGTATAGCGTTGAAAGAGCAATGTTAAGAAACGGAGAGGTTATGCCTGACACCAAAGCAAAAATTACCGCTCCCCATACGTTAGGAGAGACTGCAAAGATAAAAGTGGCTAGGGTAATCCCGATAGCCCCAACCCAATATTTATTATCATCTTCTCGCATGGAGCGTGAAACCATTGTACTTCCCAGAGCTCCGATTAAATAGGAGGTTGCCATCACCACACCCACATATAATTCCTGCTGCAACGCCACATAAAATAAAATACCCAAAATCACTCCCATAGCATTGTCGTACATCCCTAGGACAAAATTTTGCCATAAAATAAACTTCCATCGGCGAGTTCTCTTACGCTTAACCATTCTTGTAAAAGAAAACGTGATTTTTTTATGGTGAGGTAGTCTGCTGACAAAGGGCAAGGAAACAAGTACCAACCCGATAGCAGTGACAAATAAAATACCGTAACCACCATCATTACCCAACAAGCGATTACCGTACATGATTATCGCTCCACCCAGAGCCGGCGCAGCGGCTTGCAGAATATTAATTGCTCTCGTTACCGCTGCAAAGTACTTAACCCGATCTCTTTTGAACGTTAAAAGAAATTGATTGATGTTATACCCTGCCCAAAAATTACCGGCAACTGTTCCGTCAATTAGTCCTAATAAAATCACATACTGTACTGCTTTTTCTTTAAGGAACACAAAGGCCGAAAACAAAACTATGGCATTTAGTAATCCAAAGCGAATGAGTGTACTGGATTTAAACTTTTGCAGTAAGTACCCTGAGGCAACGTACCAAATCAAGAGAAAAATAAGAGTAGCACTTTTATAAATTAAAGGCACTTGAACATTAGCATTCTTAAATAGGAAAATGGTCATGAATGGGCTTGCCAGAGCACTGGTTAAATAGGCCAGCGCCTGAATAGTCACCAAATTCTTTTCTTCCAAAGTGAGTAAATATTTCATGGAGATATTGTACTCCCAGCTCAAGAACTAACCCAATTCTAAAAAAATTAAAGTTAGAAACTCGCTAGGGAAAATGACTGCTTCTCAACCTAATTAAGATCGCACCAAAATCTGGGGAAAGAAATGGTAAAGAAGAAGAACCGGAGACTGACCCGTTCCACCCGACAGGTCACAAAGGCATCCCGAAAAACTATTCTTGAAGTTCCAGGCGTTGGTGAAGGTGTCGGCACCGGTGATGGCGACGGCTCTAATGTCGGGCTGGGTGAGGGACTAGGCGATGGCGTGGACGAGGGAGTTGGTGATGGCTCTAATGTCGACGTTGGTGAAGGAGTTACTTCTGGTGTAGGTGACGGGCTCGGCTCAGGCGTTGGCGACGGAGTTGGTTCCAACGTTGGGGTCGGCGTCGGCGTGGATACCACTGGCTCTAAGTCAGAATCCTTCCTTTGCGGTTCTGGTCCCTCCCGCAGCACAAAATCATTCAAGTTGTTATTCGTATCCCACCCGTTACCTAACATTTCATCAACTCCACCCGAGGCCATGGTCAGCGCCGTCGAACTCTCTTCAGCCTTTCGCTCAATACTCATTCCCGCTGCCGGTACGCCGCTGCTACTGGCTTCCTTATCCGTTGCTGTTCCCATCCCTACCTTATCTACTATCTCATCATCTCCGTCATAAAGAAGCACCGTATTGTTAGCTGCCAGCGCACTGGAAGTAGCTGAATATGGTTGGTCGGGAGTTGTTAATTCATGATAACTGGGATGAGCCATTAAAAAATACCCGTGCGCCGCAATTGTCCCGGCTATGCTCGCCACCAGATTACTCTGTGTCCCCCCGGCCGTTTTCCGCTTGAGCGCCCAACCAGTCAAATCAACTTCATTCTCCGTCGGATTATAAAGCTCAACAAATTCATCATCAGCCGTTCCCCCGCCAATCTGAATCTCCGAAATCACTATATTAATTGCTTGAGCCGAGTAAACCCTTTTCGTCTCCGAAACCATTACCCACACTAAAAGAAGAATTAAACCGTAGAAAACACCTCGCAAAAATCCTTTGGGCATTACTAACACCCGAAAAAGTTTTTCCCGCTCTGTCAACCTTAACTTTCTAGTACTTACTAGGCAAAACCGCCACAATCCTCTGACCAAACTATCTTTTCCCCGCCGCCATTCCCCACGTAATCAACGGTATCAGTAAGTACGTTACCCCGATATCCGAAAGATATTGACTAAGGCTCATTTGCATCGGCCCCCGCGAAAACATCAGGGCATCAATCACCAAACTCACTCCCATCCAAATGAAGCCCACTTTCAAAGCTTCGTTACTCTTCTTATCACTAAAATAGCGCCGAGCCGAAAATAGCGTTACCGCTGCCAATGCTACCGGCATAATCGATTCAAACAGCGACCGGTTGCTAGTTCGTAAAGGAAAAATTATCATTGCCACCACAAACGGCACCGCCCAAATCAACAAACCATAACTAATCACTTGTTTAAGATTCATTCGACCTCCTTCTTATTATTATAATATTTTTTGCCCTTCAGTTTCTCTGGCAACAAATTCTCCTGACTATATTTCTCATATCCCTTCCCGTATCCCAATTGTTTCATTAGTTTAGTGGGTGCGTTGCGTAAATTTAACGGAATCGGCAGGTTGCCATATTTTTTGACATCGTCGAGGGCCCGAAAATAAGCGTCATAGGCCGACCGATCTTTTTTAGCCAAAGCTAAATACACCACGCCGTGAGCCAAGTTTTCTTGACATTCCGGATAACCAATCGTTTCGCAAGCTCTGAACACTTCATTAGCTACCACCAAGGCCGTCGGTTGCACCATGCCAATATCTTCACTGGCAAACACCACCATCCGTCGGGCAATAAACAAAGGGTCCTCACCAGCCGCCACCATTCGGGCTAGATAATAGAGGGCTGCATCAGGGTTACTCGCCCGCATCGACTTAATGAAGGCTGAAATGGTATTGTAATGTTCCTCACCCAATAAGTCGTAGCGTAAATATTTAGACTGTAAAGCCTTGGTAAAATCTTCCACCGTCAGCCCTCGCCTTTTACCATTGGCGTAGAGACTCGTTGTCGCCTCCAAAAGATTAAGTGTCTGTCGTGCATCCCCATTGGCAAAATTAACTAAAAAGTCCACACCTTCATCTGAAACAGCCACTTTGAGTTCTCTTGCACCTCGTTCGACAATCTTTTTCAAGTCATCAATAGTATGCTCGGTCAAGACAAACACTTGACACCGTGACAGTAACGGTGCAATCACTTCAAAACTGGGGTTCTCCGTCGTCGCTCCGATAAGAATAATGGTTCCGGTTTCCACAAATGGCAATAAGTAATCTTGCTGAGCTTTATTGAAACGGTGGATCTCGTCTAAAAAAAGAATCGTTCGTTTTTGTCCAAACAATCCTTTAGCCTGTTCCATCACTTTTCTAACATCAGCTTTCCCCGCCGATACCGCCGATAGATTAAAGAATTGTGCTTCAATTTCGTTGGCAATAATCCGAGCCAGCGTCGTCTTGCCGCTCCCCGGCGGCCCCCAAAAAATCATCGAGTGGATTTGACCAGTCTCCACCGACCGCCTGATTGGCTTACCTTTTCCCACTAAATGCTCTTGTCCCACAAACTCATCCAATGTTTTCGGTCGTATTTTATCCGCCAACGGTTGCATAATTATCTTTACCCTGAGCGAATGGTGAGCGTAGTCGAACCAGAGTCGAAGGGCTATTCCCTAACTTACGGTTTTTCTTTGGGTTATTATGACAAATACCTCAATGGGGGTCAATGAGTGAAACAATGCGAAAACATTATAACGAGTTAAAAAAACCACCAAAGATAATTCGATAAACATTGACTTCTTAGCCTTTTCTTGCTACATATAAAAAATCTTAATAATTAAAATGAGGGAGTGAAAAACATGAGAGTAGCAAGTTACCACGAACAAGCGAGTGATGCCCGCATCGCTGTCGAGATGGGAGACAATCCTTACGCAGACCTTATCGTCCAACACTTAATTACAGAACATCAACTTGATGCTGAATCGGACCCCGTAGAATTTGGTTGTCAAATGGACGACCACCGAGCCGCTTTAGTCGCTGGCACCATCACCTTATAAGACCTGCAATCAAGGCTAAATATCCTTTTCCCACCAAATGCCCCAGCTCCACAAACTCGTCAATGGTCTTTGGTCGAATCCGATCTGCCAACGATACTTCATTCATCAAAACACAGGTGTCTTCATTTTATTTTCCACCGCAACCATTACTAACCATGCTCGAGGATTACGATACAATAACTGCTCCGTCAGTTATGTATTATCAATAAAAGGTTAGCTTTCTTTATAATAATATATAATATTATAGTAAACGATCTTGGACACAAACTGTATAATTACTGACAACATGCCCATTCCCTTCACCAAAATTGGCCCCAATCGCTACCAGCTTGAACGGACTCCAGAAATGAGAGTTGACGCAGTTTTCTACGCCAACGACAAACTCCTACCCTTACTTACTCGTGATCGATCACTCCAGCAGCTCGCCCAAACCGCCGAGTTACCCGAACTCCTGTCCCCAGTTCTGGGCATGCCCGATATGCACGAAGGCTACGGCATTCCGGTGGGTGGCATTATCGCCGCCAAAAACATTATTTCCGCCGGCTGCGTTGGCATGGACATTAACTGCGGTGTCCGGCTTTTACGTACCAACTTAAGCTTCGACCCTAAATTGTTTGACGACCGCACCCTGAAAGAAATAATTACTCTCATCGAAAGGGCTATTCCCGTCGGTTTAGGCGGCCAGTATAAAACCCAGCACCAAGGCATTAATCTAGATAAAATTATTACCGACGGCGCCGGCCATTTGGTTGACATTGGTTATGGCAATCCAGAAGATCTCATACACTGTGAAGAAGAAGGCGCCATCACTAACGCTGACCCGGAAAAAATCAGCCAACGCGCCAAAGACCGCGCCCGAAAACAAGTAGGCACCCTGGGTAGCGGCAACCACTTTTTAGAGCTGCAACGGCTTACCAAAGTATTTGATAAGAATGCCGCCAAAACATTTGGCTTATACGAAGACCAAATCTGTTTTATGATCCACTCCGGCAGCCGCGCCCTTGGCCACCAAACCTGCATTGATTCGGTTAACCGCTTTCACTACGCCAATAAACACCAACACCCCGAACTCGTTCCTAACCACGAGCTAGCCTCCGCCTACATTGACTCGCCAGAGGGTAAAGACTATTTGAAAGCCATGGCCGGCTGCATTAATTTTGCTTTCGCCAACCGCCACATGATAACCGTCGCCTTCCGTCAAACCATGAAAGATTACTGGAAAAAACGTGGTATTAAAGTCAAAGTTGAAGTAGTCTACGATGTCGCCCACAACAGCGCCAAGTGGGAAACTCATCACGGCCAAAAAGTCCTAATTCATAGAAAAGGCGCCACCCGTGCTCTTCCACCCGGCCACCCCGACAATCCTAAAACCTACATTGATACCGGCCATCCCGCCTTCATTCCCGGCAGCATGGGCACCGCTTCCTTCGTTTTAGTCGGTACCGAAGCTGCCAACGAAACGTATTATTCCGTCAACCACGGCGCCGGCCGGACGATGAGTCGCAAACAAGCCAAACAAACTATCAGTAAAGAGGCATTCCTCAAAAAAATGGGTTCAGTTATTTTCAACAAACCTTTTCAGGCCATTGCCGACGAAGCCCCCGCTGCCTACAAAGACGTTAATGAAGTAATAACCACGCTCGAAGAAATTGGGATCACCAAGCGCGTTGCCCAACTCTCCCCCTTGGCCGTCATCAAAGGCGATTAAACAAAAATCTTCCGAGTCTTACAAGAGTCTTACAAGGACCATCCTTATAAGGACGGTCCTTACTTGAGTATTTACGCCACCATTAATTATATTGCAACTACTCTCTCCCACGGATACTTCTCGTTCCCAAAATGCCCATACACCGCTGTTTGTTGGTAAATCGGCCGCCGCAAATTAAGTTTTTCTAGAATATTCGGCACCGCCATATCTAGTAACTTTGAAATAAAATCGTTAATCACTGACAGTTTCTTCCGCTCGGTACCAAAGGTTTCAATTGCCACCATCAACGGCTTGGCTTGACCGATTACATAGGCCACCCGCACTTCGCACCGAGCCGCCAACCGATGAGCCACAATATTCTTGGCCAGATACCGACAACCGTATGCCCCCGACCGGTCTACTTTAGTCGGATCCTTACCGCTAAAACAACCACCACCATGCCGCGCTACACTGCCGTACGTATCAACGATAATTTTTCTCCCCGTCACTCCCGTGTCCGACGCCGGCCCGCCAATTTCCCACTTGCCAGTTCCGTTAACCACTAGTTTATAGGTTTTAGGTGATAGGTTATAGAAATCAAGTGCCCGATCAACCACCCGTTTTCTTAAATCTTCGATGAGCTCAAGATTAGAAATGGCAGGATCATGAGGGACTGCCAACACCACCGTCTCCACTCGCTTTGGCTTACCGTTTTCATACGCCACCACCACTTCCGCTTTCCCATCCGGCCTTAAATATGGTAATCGCCTAGTCTCTCGTGCCTTATCCATCGCTTTAACCAAATGATGCGCCAGCATTATCGGCAAGGGCATCAACATTTTTGTTTCATCAGTCGCATAACCATACATCATACCTTGATCCCCTGCGCCACCGCTATCTACACCGCCTGCAATATCCGAAGATTGCTGATGGATGTAAACGTCAATTGGAGAACGATAACTAAACTGGTAATCTTCTTTGGTATACCCCAATCGCTTAATCACTTGTCTGGCAATCTGTCGATAATTAAGTTTCTTTGGACAAGTCACCTCTCCCGCCATCACCACCAGATTTTTTGTCACCATCGTTTCCACCGCCACCCGACTAAAACGATCAACCGTCAAAGCCGCATCCACAATCGCATCTGAAATTTGATCACAAATCTTATCCGGATGACCACTAGCTACTGACTCTGAAGTAAAATGAGTTATCATCATCCTCCTTACCCACCCGCCATTCGTTTTGCTACTTGCTTGCATTCGAAAACTGCGGCGGGTTATATACGATTTATATTTTTAAAGGTATATAAAAAAACTCCCACGATTGGGAGTAATTTAATAACACAGATCATTTCTCCCAAGTCATCCGGGAGCAAATCTTCCCTCATCGGGCTGGATGGAGCACCCTTCCTCACTTCGTTCGTCAGGGTTTACCCTGAACGCAGTGAAGGGTTGCTGGACGGATCATCAAGCCAGTGCTTTCCCCGCCACTCTCGATTTATTCACTTGTAGACTTACCTTACCAAATCAGTGATTAACTATCAATCCATACCCTACAGATTAAACCCGCAGCATCCCATCAGCGTTGTAAACCTCCAAGTATGGCATTCCCACCCCATCGGTCCGAGATAGATGAAATTCTCCACCAACAATCACCACATCAGCCAAGGTTATTTCACCTCGGTAAGCTGCTGTCATATGCCCAGTAAATTGATCAGGCTCCTCTCCCACTCCGTGTTCCAAATTATGTGCGCCGGGATAATCATCAAAAATATGCCGCACAATAGCAGTAATCAGTGCATTAGGAAGTCGCAATCTTTCCCCTTCACCGATTGCAGACTCCAGAATTACTTCATGCGTACTCATCCTGACCTTACCTTTCCAAGGACCATCCTTACAAGGATGGTCCTTACCAGACTATTGCTTCGGAAACAGCTCCCGCAATTTTTTCGCCAACTCAATCCCATTCATCCCGGGCATCTGTATATCAGTTATTACCACATCAGGCAAATCCGCAGCCGCGACTGACTGTAAAAACTCAAGAGCGCCTGAAGCGTTGGCAAATGGGGTTACTTCATCTACGCCAACTGTTATTAGCCAGCGCTCTATCGTATCCAGCGAAATCCGTTTATCATCTACAATTACCACTCTCTGTCCCCTAAGCCCTGGCGCCATATCGTTCCACGCCTCCATATCGCCCTTGGTCAAAAAAACACCACTCCCTGCCTTTTCTACTACTTTTGCAAAATCAGGGTTACTACTCATTAAAATTATTTCCAACGGCGACATTTCCTTCCTTTCCGGCAGAAACAATTAATTCTATAACCTATTCACTAACCACTACCCTCTGCTCTTCTTCGCCCAGTACTCACTCGCTAAAAACAATGATTGAAACGTCCCCGCATCGCTCCAAAAGCCTTTAAGTTCCACCCACCGCATCGTCCCCGCTCTAACGTACCAATTATTAATATCAGTAATCTCTAGTTCTCCCCGAGCTGACGGCTTACTCTTTTTGATATAGTCAAAAACTTTATTATCGTAAAGGTACAGTCCGGTGACAGCGTATTTCGATTTAGATTCCTTTGGTTTTTCTTCAATTTCAACAATTTTTTTCGGATCCTTACCATCAAACACCGGCACTCCGAACCGTTCCGGGTCGGAAACCTCTTTGAGAAAAACCATCGCCCCATCGACAAAACGCTTGACAGCACCAGTTATATCCGCATCCGTAGTATTATCCCCAAGAATCACCGTAATCGGCTTCTCATCAGCAAAATCTTCTGCCAACGCTAATGCATCAGCTATTCCTCCATCCGGCTTCTCCTGATACGCATACTCAAGATGCTTCACCCCCAATTCTTTACCATTCTTAAGTACTCTCAAAAAGTGGCCCACGTGGGGGCCAGAAGTCACAATCAATATCTCCTCAATACCCGCCCGTACCAACGTCTCCATCGGGTAAAAAATCATGGGCTTATCATAAACTGGCAGTAAGTGCTTGTTGGTGGCATAAGTCAAAGGATACAATCGAGTCCCCAACCCTCCTGCCAAAATCACACCTTTCATCATTACCCCCCGATAACGGCGTTCAATAATAAGAATCCCAACACCGCTACCAGCGCATATTCTAACATAATCTTTACCGTCACCCTATCAGTTAAAGCATGATGTATCGCTCCCCAGGTCACATAACCCACCGCAATCGATAACGCCACTAACCGTTGCCAATCCCGCTGGTAGTTAAATATGGTCAGAAGAATTAACCCCGTCATAAACAAGGCTGTCAAGACCACGTAGTGAGCCAAATGTTTTCTAACGTCCTCAATCACAAAATCGCTCCCTGGCTAATTGTTAATACTATTAGTAATAGTACTCCCAGTAACCCAAAGTGAGCCAGATTTCTTCCTACCAGCCTCACCGTCCGCCGCTGGTAAGCGGCAATGGCATCCACCACTAATACCAGAATCAAAAGCGCTGCAATCGCCACCGCCACCACCTTGGTAATTAAAAGTGGTTGAATCATCGCTCTCACCTCCTCCACTCCTGCCGACAACCGTCTCATTACCGTTCCCGCCGACAAACCAGTAGTCATCCCCGCTGGCGTCGCTTCTGCCCGTTCACTACCGCTAGCTGCAAACAGAGGCTTAGGCGAAGAGGCTGGAACTGCTGCCGCTACTTGCGGCGTTGGCGTCGGAATCACTTTTGTCCCAATCAAATTGGTCGTCTCACCTTCTGCCGTTTCCGTGGTAACGGACGAAGCCACCCCACCCCGATCCCCAAACATTTGTACTACCAGTGTCGTCTCCACCCCATTCAGTTTCCCATCCACTACTGCCACTCCGATCTCCCGATATTTAGGATGAATAAGATTAGCTTTGTGAGTTGACGACGCCATCCACGCCTCCACCACCGAATTACTCTCACCAAAATCTCGAGCCAAATTCTCCCCGGCTACGGTGTAACTATAACCGGCATTACGAATAAACACCCACGGTGTCGTCCCGTCGGGCGCAAGGTGCGCCCAATATTGCTTAGTAAACATGTCGTTGGCTTTCCCCACCGCTGCTTGATTGAGTTCCTCACTCACCGTCAATGACGCCAGGCCTTCCGCCACTCGCCGCTGGTTGGTCAATTCCACAATTTGACTCGGGGTTATCGAACTGGCATACCCGAGCACAAACCCTTTTACCCCATCCGTCAGCATCAAAAACTCAAGGCCGTTTTGCATCAACAAAAATATTCCCACCAAAAAGGAAAGCCCGGCTGGCTGCAAAATTTTAGGCCGCTGATTATTACTTCCTTGGGGAATTAACCAATGGGCAAGCGTGGACAGCATACTCTCATTAAAGCACGCTCTAGTCAGACAAATCAATCAGAACGCTGTCCTGAACTTGTTTCAGGAAACGTCATCCTGAACTTGTTTCAGGAAGTAGGCTAAAATTAAACAGTCATCCTGAAATCAATTCAGCATGACTGTGTCATGGTATGAAACTTAAAACTTATTCATTTCTCTTCTTCACCGCTTTTATTTCTTTACTCATCCTCCAACTCCACAACCTCTCTCTCTTTCCTCCCACTAAAGGCTTTGACGCCGGCGGCCATATCGAATATATCAACCTTATCAAAAGTGAGCGCCGCGTTCCCCTAGCCAACGAGGGCTGGGAACTCTATCAACCGCCGCTCTACTATTTTGTCAGCGTCTTCTTACCAGACCTCAAAGCTGTCCAGTGGCTCGGCCCAATCAGTTGGCTTCTCATCGGTATTTCTGGCTTTAGCGTTTTTCGCCGCGCCTTTCCATCTCATCGCTTTACCGGCACCCTCCTCCTTATCTCCCTACCAGTCATCATCTACCTCACCCCGACTATTAGTAATGAACTCTTTACCGCCGCCCTCATCAGTTTGAGCCTCGCCTATTACTGGCTTAAATACCCACTTGATAACCCACGGCACCAACTCCTCCTTGGCCTCCTCCTCGACCTGTCCCTCCTTGCCAAAGCCACCGCCTGGATTTTGGTCTTAGCCATTTTGATCGACCAACTCCGCCTCAGAAGGCCAGTCGTCACTAAATTTACCCTGAGCTTGCCGAAGGGCTATTTACTATTTACTATTGTCTTAGTGGCTTCTTGGTTTTACATTCGTAATCTAACAGTCTTCGGCAATCCCTTCGCTACTTCCGTTGACTTCCCCCAATTCGCCATTACTCAAACTCCGGTTAAACGCGACCTCAAATTTTTTACCGACCTCTCCGCCTTTACCAAACTTGATTTATTCCGCGCCCACTGGTACTCCTTTATCCCCGGCACCTTTTTTACTTTTTTTTACGACGGTCATAATATTATCGTTCCCATCCAACCCTTTTCCAAAGCCGGCGCTCTTTTAGCAGTCGCTTCTCTCCCCCTCACCTTATTAGCTCTCGCCGGCCTGATTAAATTGCTCCGATCCCAAAACCACCGCAGCCATATCTTTATTCTGTATGCCTTTCTACTGCTTGCTGCCTACATTGCCTACAATTTCAAACTGCCCTTGTACAGTAGTGTCAAAGGCTCATTTATCGCGAGCGTCTCCCTCCCCTTAGTCTTTTTCTACCTCACCGGCCTTCAATCCCTCAAACCCAAGTTAAAAAATCTCACCACCCCTTATCTCATACTTTATGTAATTTTGGTTCTCAAAAACTTCTGGCTACTTGCCAAGTGGATCTAGCAATTTAGCACCGTTACCAATCTTTCAAGTTATCGTCGTCAAAGCGACGTTGACAAATGTATTCTTCTGAAGGTCAACCAATTTTTCGCCGGCTATCCGCCAGGCACGAAGTAGCCTGGCAAGCCTAAAAAATAAGTAGACTCTCAATCGCAACGCCGTTAGCCAAGAAAAAATGTGTTGACCGAAAGCTAAAATCTTCCTATCCACTATTCCTTATTCACTATTCACTGTCCTAAAAAGATCTACTTGACACCGCTCTAAATTTATTGGATAAGTTAGTCACGTGTTGACCGCCCACGGAGACAGGCTTAGAACGTAAAAAAGTTCTAAAGGGGTAAACACAAATTCCCCTCCATTAATCGCTAAATGTAACTAATGATGAAGCGATTGCTCTTAAGTCTAGCTATCATTGCCGGTGTCAGTGCCTTAGTCCTCCGTTTCTCCGGTGCCTTCCTTTCCGACACCGAAATCAGTTCCGATAACGTCCTCGAAGCCGGCGAGGTTGATCTCCAAATTGATAATGAATCATTTTACAATGGTGACCCCTCTCCCGATACTTCCTGGGGCTTAAACGATCTAACCAGCCAACTCTTTTTCAACTTCACCGACTTAAAACCCGGTGACTACGGCGAAGACACTATTAGTATCCATGGCGACACCAACCCCTACTGGGCCTGCATGGATTTTGCTTTGACTAAAGACGATGACATTAGCTGTACCGAGCCCGAACTTCTTGACGACCACTCTTGTGACGAACCCAATGGGGATTTATTTGATGGCGAACTGGGCAAAAATCTTCTCTTCATGTTCTGGGTTGATGACGGCGATAACGTTCTTGAATCCGACGAGTTAGAAAAAATCTTCCACAAAGGTTCAGCCCCGACAGTTCTTGACAGCCAAGTCACTCTCGCCGATGCCGCCACCAATATCTTTGGCACCAATGGTCAACCCCTGGAACCTAGCCGCACCTATTACATCGGCAAAGCCTGGTGCTTTGGCAGTCTCCTCCAACCCCTACCCCTACAGCAGAACAATTTGGGCCCAGATAGCCCCATCACTCCAGCTAATTCCACCGGTGGTATCTATTGCGACGGTTCTATTTTAAACAACGCTACTCAAACTGACGCCTTGATGACCGACATTACCTTCAATGCCCTCCAAGCCCGTCACGACCCCAACTTTACTTGCTCTGGACAACCCGGCCCCAGCCCCACCCCGCCCATTGCCTGTAGTGAAAAAGTCGATACCATGCTCGTTTTGGATAGATCTGGCAGCATCAGTAGCAGCGAATTGACAGACTTGAAAAATGCCGCCAACGCTTTCGTCACTACTTTGGCTCCCAGCACCGACGGTGCTCACATTGGCATGAGTAGTTTTGCTACCACCGGTACCCTAAACCTTCACTTGACCGCTACCGAAGCCGATGTCCACACTGCCATCAACGCCATCACTAGTGGCGGTTTCACCAATTTGAAAGAAGGCATCGACTTAGCTAAAATTGAGCTCGACAATCCCGGCGACAACCACGACCGCGCCGACGCCGATTCCCCCGATTTTATAATTATCATCACCGACGGCAACCCCAACCGACCTGAAGGTACAGCCGAAACTGACGCGGCTAACTCAGCCGATAACGCCCGCGCCGCCGGCGTCGAAGTCTTCGTAGTTGGGGTGGGCAGCGACGTTGACGCTACCTACCTGACCACCGAGATCGCCGACGACGCCAGTCACTACTTTGCCGCCGCCGATTTTGACGACTTGCAAGCCATCTTGGAAGGTTTAGCCACCTGTCCCGAGTAATAATGTTAAGAATTTCACGCGGCTTTCAAGCCGCGTTACTTTTCTATCACCTTACCAGCACTGCCCTATTAGTAATTGCTTTTATCCTTTACTGATAATGCTTTAAGGAGGTGAAATAAATATATGAAAAAGCTCGTTTTATTAACCTTTATTTTTGTATTTACCGTTAGCGCCAAAAGCGCCTTCGCCGACAAACCCACTCAAGTAGATAGCAATGGCGTCGAAGTCGGTTGGGCCTCATCTGGTTGCGCCACTATTCAGGACGGAACCATAACCGATAGCGCTGGTAATCCAGTTGAACTCGGCTATGACCAATATGGTTACAATTACCAAGCCCACATGTTCAACGGCACCTACGACGGATCAGATAGGAACCTAGACGGAACTTATTGGGGTGCTACCGGCGACTACGTCGACGACAATTTGATCATGAAGTGGAGTGATGCTTGGTTGGCCAACGTTGACTGTAATGGTGACAATAAACTTGACCGAGGTTTAGTCGATGGCAATGTTGAGGGTACCAGTTTAGGCTGGCTCACCAACCAAGTCGAAGGCGATTACGATTCCGACGGCGACAGTACCCAAGACGCCCACTATACCTATTTCGCCAAAATAGTCTGGGTAGGTAGCGGTGGACTTTGGGGAGCCTACGACGTGATTGAAGAAGTCTATAACGACCCAGTCGGTGGATTCACTGGCTTATACAGTAAGGTCGGTGCGCCCGGTTTTGGTCTTAATGACCAGTGGACGCAGTAAAGATTAACTCTTTCTCGGTTGGCTGCCCCAATTGGCCAACCGGATAAGGAGTAAATCCTAACTAATAATTATTTTTTACTTTGCTGTTAGCAATTTATTAAATCGCGATCGGAAGGGAGGTGAAAATAAAAATGCGAAAAATTTTAATAAGTCTTTTAGTTGTCGGCGCAGTTGGCGCAGCTGCTTTTGCAGCCAGTACCGCCTTCTTCTCCGACACCGAAACCTCAACAGGTAATATTCTCCAAGCTGGTGCCCTCGATTTAAAAATCGACAAC
>Ga0155827_17_pt12 | contig 19665 bp, 17 predicted proteins | sample RifCSPlowO2_01_FD_107481 | JGI IMG/M metagenome (GOLD analysis project Ga0155827, IMG submission 107481) | Microgenomates group bacterium RIFCSPLOWO2_01_FULL_46_13 | reverse complement strand
CCTCAACAATCGCCCAATTGTTAATATTGTAATATCCCCGCACCTCAAACCAACTGAATGCCAACATGAATAACAAAGAAGTAATGAGTAAAGAGTAAGAAATAACGTTCTTTCGTTCTATTAAATAGAATATTCCCTTGGCTACAAAGATAGAAATTATAGGAATTAACGGTATTTGATAATAATCGTGCCGCACATTACCGGTGGCAAAAACTGTTACATAAACTAACACCGCCACCATCCACCAGATAAAAAACCAGCCTTCCTTTTTCATTATCGGCTTAATTAATCCCAGCCCTAAGAAAATTAAACCCCAGTAACCCAAAATTAGTTTCCCTATCCTTTCGGCAAAAATCCACCGAAAAAACGCTCCTTTAAACCGAATCCCATCACCATTAAATAACCAACCAAACGCCGGAATCCCCTCCGGAAACTGACTTATCCATATTCGCCACAAAAGTAGCGGCGTCAGCGCCAGCACCGGATAAAGGTAAGTCGTCAAACTTTTGAAAACTCTCCCCCCGCAGCGTTTCCAAGCCAAATACGCCATGGGTAAAGCTAGGAAAATTGCATACGGCTTCAAAAGTAACGCCAAGGCTGCCGCCATTGCCGACAGCCAATAATGAAAGGAACGGATAGAGTGTTGGGACAAAGCTAGCCACCGCACCAGAAAATAAATCGACACCAAACTAAAAAACACCATCGCTACTTCGGGCAGAATCGTCCGCGAATAATAAACGCTGTAGGGAAGGACGACAAACACCAGTGCCGTTAACAGCGCTTCTTTCTTACCTGAAAACTCCAAAACCAAAAGGTACAAAAAAATCAATGTCCCCAACGAGAAAAAAATCGATATCAATCGCGAAAAAACATGTAGATCGAAACGAGGAAAAAATTGATATAACCGAGCCGTCAAACCATTAATAATCGGAAACTCCACCATCCGGTAGCCATTAGGGTTATCTAACCCTGACGGAATATTAGACAGGTCGTGGTACTGCGGCATCAACAAATCAACCCCATTCTTAACGTACTCTCGCGTCACCGACGCCGTATCTGCCTGCCGCCACGAATGCCAATCTGCTAGAGGCGTAGTCAGTCGATATAACCTTAGCCAAAAAGCCAATCCGACAATCAGGCTAATCCCGACCAACTCCAAGACTTTAGGATTTAGCCTGAGGTGCTGATTTAGTTCTCGAAACATACATAATCCCCAACGTTAAACCTACCAGCGCCCAATACATTTCCGCAACCTTCGAGGCAGCAAATACGTCTATATAAAAGGCATTAAACAACAGCCCGATCGATGCCGCCACCATTCCCAAAGCGAATGCTGAAAATATCGGCTCTCGACGCAACAGTTTAAGTTTTTTGATTATTAAAACCATAAACGCCACTATCATCCCAAAAAAAGTAATAAATCCGGCTAGACCCGTCTCCCCCAGTACCCTAAGAAAGTTATTGTCAGTCGATTCCGCCTCGGTAAACACCCCCACCGCTTCCTTAGTTAGGGTAGAGTAACCTGATCCTAGAAGGGGATTACGCTTAAAGCCGGCAATGGCTCTCGGCCACAGGGCGTCAAAGCGAATCGCTGCTGACAAACCGTACTTATAGGCATTTTCCGAATATGTCCTAGATACCGCCACCCAATCGCCTGATTCAGTCGCCACCGGCAAGGGAATATCCTCGTACACATCAGGCGGTAACTCTTTCGGTTGAGCCTCCCCTCCTGGCTTTGTCGGTACCGGTGGTGTATCCGAAGAGGTCGTCACTAAGGTAATCTCCTCAACTTCCTCCACCGAAACAGAATTCTCAGGCTCTGCTACTTTGGCTCGAAAGGCCAAACTGGCATATTTTTCTTTGATTTTGTTGAGTCCCAGTAGCTGGGTAAACCGCTCCGACAAATCGCCAAACGACAGCATCACTGCAATACTAAAAAACATCACCCCGAACCACCGCGGCAACGCCCATTTCCAATTCTTGATCGCAAGGAGTATTCCCATTAAGATCGTCACCGCCACTAGGTAAGCAATAAATGAGGTTCGGGAAGCGGTTAAAATTAAGAGCCAAAAGGCTAAAATAAAACTGACTCCAAACACTAATTTAAGTAATTTCTGGCTTGTCAAAAAAAACAGAGCCAACAAGATCGTCAACATTATCATGGTAAATGCCGCCAGGTCATAATGGCCGCCAAAAGTACTCGGCACTCGGGCATGTTCAGTTAGATACAGTCGCCAGCCTTTAGCAAATTCCCGATTCATCGTTGAATACACCGGCCAATACAGATACTTCTGCCCATAACCGTAAAGAGAAATACCTATCATCACTAGCGCCAGAAGAATGACCAGTAACTTACCTTGAAGCTTAGTCCGCACCGCGCTGTAAAAAATAAACATCAAAGTAAAGTACTCAATGTAACGAAAGTAATGAAAATACATTTTGCCGATATGAAGCCATTCGTAAGGCACAGTCCTAGTGATAAAAATTGCCGATAAAGTCGACAAAAAACCAAAACCCAAGTAAACACCAATCCAACTAGCCAAAGGATGAAGCCAACGCGCTTTTTTACGAACTATCTGAACCAACCAAACGCTTACTGCCAAAGCAATTAAAAAGTCCTCGAGTCGCACTCGCACAATATAACCAGGAATAACATCAAACAGGGGTAACTTGGGGTAAAGCGGAATAAACACCAATAAAAATCCGGCCAGAATCGCCAACAGGTTCTGGTCAAGCCAAGTCAAAAGCTTTCTGGTAGATAGCTTTTTTGCTTCCATCTCCCAATATGATACCAAACACCACCATCCGTAACCAGGCTCCCAGCTTTAATAAAACTCTAAGAAAAGGCCATTCCCAGGCAGGCTTATGTTTACCGAAAAAATACTTGAGTCCCCGATATTCTCCGAGAATTGCCTGTTCTCTGCCCCCGCTCCCATGCCCCATATGTTTAATTATTGGTTTGGCAAAATAGTACACTTTCTCCCCCGCCTTTTTAGCTCTGTAGCAAAACTCGAGGTCCTCACCGTACATAAAAATCTTTTCATCAAAACCACTCAGCTTGAAAAATAAATCCCTCTCCACTAAAAGCGCCGTTCCACTAACCCAACCCAAAATCTGATCTCGTTCAAAAAAGTGTTTACGCCTTTGTTGATATGGTCGTATCAAGTCTCCTATCATTGGTAAATCATCTAAAAAAAGCATCCAGGCCGCTATCTTAGACAACCTCGGCAAAAACCCACCCTGCGGCTGGATGCTTCCATTCGGGTTCACTAACCGACAACTAGCCACCCGCACTCCACTCTTTCTAACTAAATTGATCAATTCAACCAATGTGTCTTTGAACACCGTGGTATCACTATTGAGAAACAAAAGATAATCACCTTTGGCCTCTCGCGCACCGACATTATTTGCCATGCCAAAACCAAAATTTTCTTTGTTGATAATTACTCGACAGTCAGGAAATTCCCTTCTTACCATCTCCACCGAACCATCAGTGGACGCATTATCAATAATAATTACTTCTTTCTCTAGGGAATCAACCGATTCTTGGACACTCTTCAGGCAATTTCTAAGAAGCCTCTCCGTATTATAACTAACAATAACAATCGATAAATCAATCATTAAGATTTCTCACCATCAACTTTACTGTAGAAGGCACACCAGCAAGAACCTGAAAATTAGACGCGTCTCTAAGTAACTTATTACCAAGTTCACGACCAGAAGAATCTACAACCCCTCCTCCTACCCCAGTAATTAATCCATAAATCGCTCCCACTTCCTCGATTTTATTCTGCCTAAGCGCCATCGCCGCTGCGACATTAGCTAAAACATTTCGTAAATTCCCCACCGTAGAACCCTCGTTACGAATAAATAACTTCTTGGAAATAGAACGGTACTCCGAAAAACCTTGCTTATGATAAAGATCTAAATAAACTGGTGTAGATATATCGTTCACCCAGTCGTCTTTAATCTTTACCTTCCTTTTATTCAAGTCGTACGTCTTACCATCAACATACAACCACCCGAGCTTTCGGGTATACTCGTACATCCCCGCTGCTACAATATCTGCTAATTTTGGCTCCAGCCCGTTAAATACCGCTACAAACGTTCCAAAAGCCAGAAGGTTTCTGCCAATTTTATAGTTAGTTGTTCCATCCAAAGGATCAAAAGCCAAAAAATATTTCGGTTGAGAATAACAATCAATCAAACCATGCTCTTCAGAGAAAACTTGTACCGGTAAATTATGAGCTTTTATATAAGCTAGAAATGCCTCTTCCACCGCAATATCTATGACTGCCGATATTTCTCCCCCTACATTGATGTTACCGGTATTTTCCCGAGTATGTGGTTGACACTCAACCGTTTTCCGCCATACCTCCAGTAAGCTTTGGATGTGGAGCCACCAATTAATACCCATAGCCATTATTGGAATAAGCGAAATCTGCCTAAACGATAATTCAGTTCTCTAACATTCCGTTTGCGAATTTCCCGAGCCGGCACGCCACCCACTACCGTCATGGCAGGAACATCTTTAGTCACTACCGCCGCGGCTGCTATCACCGCTCCTTTCCCAATCGTCACCCCCGGTAAGATGATGGCCCTCGGCCCAACAAAAACATAATCCTCAATCGTTACCGGTTTCTCGATAGGATCAAACCCTTCCGAATCAATGTCGTGCTGGCTGTTAAAAATCATCACTTCCGAAGCCATATCCACATGATTACCTATGGTTATCGGCGCTCGACCGTCGAGGGTAGCATGATCGCCAATTATCGTTCCTTCACCAATTAGCACATTCTTCGGTTCATAAAACCGGCAACCGATGTGAATAGTTGATTTTTGCCCCAGCTTGACTCCCGCCAGGGTAAAAACTAACCGCCGAAACCAATGAAGAGGCACGTATCCCAAAAGCCACAAAACCGCAATCTTGGCATCAAGATAATAATTATAAAACCGATTCGCTCCTTTGTTTACTATCTCTTTAAAAGTCAATTCCCTTCCCACCCGATCTTTAAATGGCAACGCCATTGACTACCTCCAAAATCTTTGTCGCTGATTTTTGCCAATTAAACTGCTGCAATTGCTCTTGAGCCAACTGGTTAAACTTCTTTCGCTCCTCTAAAGACAATTGTAACGCTTTCAAAAGAGTTTTTGAAATCGCTTGTGAATCTAGCGGTTCAAACAGCAATCCAGCCGCACCCACTACTTCAGGCAAAGACGCGGTCTTAGCTACTAAGGGAACTGTCCCACACGCCATAGCCTCAAGAGCTGGAATCCCAAAACCTTCATAAATTCCAGCCATCACTACCCCTACCGCTCCGCCATACAAAGCCGGCAAATCCCCCAATGGTACATAACCGAGCAACCGAATATTATCTGGAGTAGGAAATCTCTTTATCGCTGCCAGAATGTCATCTGCCATCCATCCCACCTTTCCTACCAACACCAGCTGCACCTCACTACTCTTCTCCACTAACACTTTAAATGCCTCGATGAGTCGGACCAAATTCTTCCTCGGTTGCAACGTACCCACATGCACAAAATAATTCTTTCTCAAACTATATTTTATTCTTACTCGCTTCACTGCTTCTTCACTCACTGGACTAAACAACTTTCGATCTACTGCCGGATACACCACTTCGATCGCATCTCCGCTTTTACCATACCTTTCTTGAATATCTCTCTTGGTTTGCCGAGAGATAGCTATCACTTTAATCGCCTGTTTTACTGAGTATTCTGTCCAGCGCGTCAACTGCCATAAGTCTTTCTTCCTAAAGAACAAAGGATACTTTAAAAAACTCAAGTCCATCACTGCCATCACCGTTGGCACCGACGAAAATCGCGGCGCATAATGCCCCGGGCTGAAAAATACATCTAGACGCTCGCGTCTAAGATACAGTTCCAACGGTAACCGCCACTGCGTCCATAAAAAACTCGGTGGAATCACTCTATACTGCCAACCTTCCCGCTCGATAGGTAAATCTGCCACAATGGGCGCGCTTGAATACAAAGTAAACCTGTACGGTGTTGACAACCCATAAATTGCCCTAATAACCTCAAAGGCGAACTGATTACTCCCCACCCGCTCTCTAACATTAGCCTCATTAACATCAATCCCAATATGAATCTTATTTTTGGCTTTCATTTCTCACTCACAACCTTCTCATATATTGCCATCGTTTCCTCTGCTGCCTTCTCCCAACTAAATAGTTTTAACCTTTCTTTGCCCAACTTAACTAATTCATCTTTTTTCTCAATCGCTCTTACTATTCCCTGCCTTATCGAATCAATTTCGTAAGGATCGATTAAAACCGCAGCTTTTCCCGCTACCTCTGGCATACTAGAAACGTTACTGGTTACCACTGGCACCTCATAGTAAAACGCCTCCAAGATAGGCAACCCGAAACCTTCATATAACGACGGATAGGCCAAACAAATCGCTCCCGCATACAAAGCCGCCAGGGTTTTTCCCTCGACGTAACCAGTTACAATTATTCCTTCTTTGGACTCGACCGTCTCGTAACCTGACTTTCCCACCAAAACCAAATCAAAATCGTTTTGCAGCTTTCTCCAAGCAGAAATTAATCTTCGAATATTTTTTCGGGGTTCAAAAGACAACACTGCCAAAATATAAGGCTTACTAATTGAATACTTTTTTTTTACATTATCAACCTCACTTTTCACAATTTTCACTTTACTCTCTTCCGACAAAGCTTCGTATACAACGTGTATTCTTTTTTCCTCGATGCTCAAAATAGATACAATATCTTTTTTGGTTGTTTCGGAAACAGCAATCACCGCCGCTGTCTCTTTTTTAATCCACTCCAACGCCATCCGATGTTGCCGCACTATCTTCGGATTAGTATCATTGGGAAACTTAATAGCCGATAAATCATGAATCGTAGTGACCAATTTTCCACTTGTCACTTTGGGGGTATACCAATCCCAGCTATGGAAAATGTCGAGATTTCCCATAAACCACTCAATCGACAAATGCCACTTATTGAATAACAACGTACTTAACTTCGGAGGTAAAGGATAGTACTTAATCTGCGGCATTGACGGCAAACTTGAAGCAAAACTCTTTAATAAAGGCAGCTGCCGAAATGAACCACCAAAAAGTACGTAGTCTTCTTGAGGATACAGCCTAACCAATGCCCTCACCAAATTGGTCGTATATCGTGACACTCCGGTCCCGTAAGGAATTGCCGAAACATCCCACCCAATCCGCATGGCCTTATTGTAACCCACTCCTGGAAAAACCGCTAATTGATTATTTACTAGGCTTAAAAAGTCGGACTTTAGTAGTCGGATTATCATAAACCATCTGCCAGACTTTATATCTCTCCGGCAACTGCACATTGTGGGTCAGAACAGCCGAAACTGGCTCACCTTGGTAAAACGACTCATGGATAAAGGGGAAATTGACATAATAAAGACTATGACCACCGATAATCAAAACGTTATCTGAAGCAGTAACATTCCTCTCAAACCAACCGTCGACATCAACAAAGACATAACTTAAATCAACATTGTTAGCTAAAAATTCTCTCTTGTCTTGCTGACCCAATATCACCGACAGATACTTAAGATTAAGGTAACCTCGAATCATTAAATTTCCAATCGCTACCAAAAAAATAAACCCCACCATTGTTAACTTCATGTTCTTAACCGACTTTCCTACAAGCATCAAAAACGAAGTACTTACTAGCGCCCAGGCCGGTAGATATGGCACCATAAATCTGCTGCCGCCGATTCGTGGAATCAAAAACCACACCCCATATGTCAAAAGACAATAAAGACCGATAACTAGCACTGTTCGCTTCTTAAATACCACATACACGCTAACAGGCAACATCACTAGATATAAAGGCGACATGGCCGAATCCCAACCCAGGGGTCGATTCGACAAGCGCATAAAATCTGGTACAAATTGTGTCAGCGACGGCCACTGTATTTGTCGAGTTTCTACCAACACCGGATTAAATAGAGGATAAATCGGATTGCCCGTTACCTTATAAGCCAAAATTAGCCATACTCCACCAAGAATCACAGCCGAAAATATCACTGTCAAAGCATCTACCCATCTCCTACGCTTCGATAACACCAGTACCATCAAACTCACCACCCCTACCGTTCCCCATGCGAAAAGTTTGGTTCCAGTAGCTATACCTAAAGCCACCCCTATTCGCACCAAACCCCTATTCTCTTGATTCTGCCACCATGAAAGCAACCAAAAAAACGCCAGAGTCTCGAAAAAGGTTCGACCCAAATCCACATACGCTGATTGGGATAACCACAGCACTGAAAGATCCGTGTAAAAAATTAAAGCGGCCAAAATTGCCCCTTTTTTTCCCAGCCATCGCCGACCGTAATTAATAATCAACCCTGCGGTCAATACTCCAAACAAAAAATGAACTGACTTTGCTCCCGTTTCCCCCCCAAAAACCAGCGCCGGCACGAACAGCATTTCCGTAAATCTCGGCAAAGCACTATGATAAAACGGTCGGTTAGGAAAAATCTCCACTCGTTCTCGCATTAAATAAACCTTGGGGAGCGTCAAGTGGTACCACAACGAATCAAAGTTAATCTCTGGTCCCAGCGCTCCAATCAAGTTAATTACGATTGCCACCAAAAGCAACAAGCCTGAAATTTTAGTGACTTTATCTTCAAAAAATAACCTTACCAACGAATCAAACTTACCCCTCCTTTGCCACAACCAGACTCCAAAAACCATCAACCATACCAGAGATACACCCTTTACCAACGCTATTTTTAACCACCCGAATGTTCCCAGTAATAGAATAAAATAAGCCAAACTGCCAACTAAGATAGCTAAGGAAAACATAAACTCATCTTACCTAAATGTGCAAATATAGTGTGCAATATCCCGAAACGTCCAGATTCGTGAAACGGCTGAATAAGCAGTCTGCACGCCTTGCCCGCCCACTGGAGGGAAATCTGGTGTGTAGGGGTATATAAGTTTCGCACACAGCACCGTCCTAAAGTAATGCCCGACAACGAAGCCTCCCCAAACTACAAATAGTATTAACCACCACCGTTTCATATCAGACGACAATAGTAAATTTTCCGATATACTGGTTCGTGATTAAAGAGACGTAAAATCGGTATCGCCAAAAGTAATATCTTACGAAAAAAAACATTCACCCAAAAGTTTTTACTAGCCCACCCCTTCATCAACCACCAACGCATTTTCAAATTCTCATTAGGGATAACTTTCATCTTTACCGTCTTACCTCTTCTTTTAACCATGCTGTATATCATATCTTCCATCTCCGCCTCAGTCGGCAGACCATACTCCGTCTGTTCTTTGAGAAACTTATGCCTTCTTCCCCAAATCTTCTCATACAGCTTATCTACTAATTCATCCTGCCTTGCTGCCAATTCTCCCACCGGTACCCCAATAATTATTTTCTTTTTTGCCACTCGAACCATTTCCTCTATCGCTTTTTGTCTATCACGGGGAGCTAAATGTTCCAACATATCAAGGTTGATTACTACGTCAAACGAATCATCGGCTTGGGGAAGATTTGTCGCTGACGCCTCAACTCGTTTCATATCAGGCCATTCTGGTCCTGAAAAATCAACGTCAACTCCGGTAAGTCCTCGCCGCAAATACGGTCCGATCCCCAATGACCCTGAACCCACCTCCAAAACCGACTCATTTCGATTAATTAGCCTCACAATCGGTAAATACCGCAAAGCCAACGCTGGATGCCAACGCTTAAAAAAAGGTATCTGCATATACTAAAATCGCCCATCTAGTTAATCACATAAATAGAATAAGCGTTATTCTTGTCTGACCCGGGAAAATGCGGCCAAGGATCATTAATAATTACCTGAGGGCTATATTTTTGTCGAATAATTTGAAACGTTTCTCGAGCTTGGCGAAATTCTGGTTCAGTTAAATTGAGCATTAAGGGAGTTTTAAGTTCGTCAGCCAAAACAATCGCCGATCGCGTCGCTTCCTTGTTAAGAAGTCGCACCGAATATTCAGGCAAAGAACCGGCAGTTTTTTTAGGATCAATAGTATCAAAAATCGAATAAGTAGCTTTTTCTTTCTTAATCAGTCGTATTGTTTCTAAAGCCTTCTCATAACTTATATGTAAACTTGATTCAAAAGCTATCCTACCTTGTAAAAACATTGCTGAAAGAAGTAACACTACAACAGTTGTAATCTGACAAGCTGATCGTAAACTCCGTTGCAATCTTTCCAGTCCCCAACCAACCAATACCATAATTATCAATAACACCAGCACAAAACTTCGAGCATTAATGTAGTAACTTCCTAAATACATCACCTCTACCACTATCAACAAGATAATCTCCGGCCATCTTTTGTAATTCTTAACTAAAGTCACCAACCCCAAAAGACTCAAACCCACTATCGGCCATGACAACCAGTAAGGACTAAGTTTAAAATACTCCCACCAAATTGCCACAAAGGCCCGAGGCTGAAACACAAAAAAACCTTCATAAAGTCTAAAAAACTGAGCGTAAAATTGATTTCGATAATAGAGTAACGGCAGTAAGCCAATTATCAAAGTTACGATAGTACTCGCTCCAGACAGAATTATCAGTCGTAAATCTCTTCTGAAATCTCGCCACTTTATAAACACCAAAGCCGCATAAGAAATTAAAAGTAGCACATTAACATGCTTAGCCAATATCGCCAAAGCCAACGTTATTCCCATCCAAACACTATTCCGTTGAGTTGGTTTTTCCCTCCACTTCACAAATGTTAGCAGTGACACTGCTGCAAATGCCATGTGCCACATTTCATACGTACCTGTCCGACTATAAAACCAGTGGAGCGGTATAAAAAGGCCAATTAACAACGTCATCACGGTAAGTAACTTGGAAATGTGATAACGTCGCAGCAGTAATCCCATTGCCACCAGAAACACCGCGTCGGAAAAAACAGCAATCAACCGTAAATTAACATACGGACCCCATCTAAAAAGCTGTGGAAATGCAAGACCCAACCCATACCCCAAAAACACAAAGGCTGGATACTTACTCAAAAAAACTTCTCCGTGCCACCTTGGCCACGAATAATTCCTCAAACTGCCAGCAATGTGTTGGTAATCCCACTCGTCCGGCTCTAAAACGTTTAACCCACCCCCCAGTGCATACAACCTACTAGCGACAAAACTTATAAAAAAAACCGCTACTAAAAGTTTCACTCTTCTTTCTGGTTTAAAGATTAAAATTGGGTTTACTCTCATAAACTAGTATTAGCTGTAAACCGCGGCCATTCAAACAGGTAGACAAATCCCACACCAGAAAAATCTTTAATCTCTCGTTGCTGATAACCTCGATCGTAAAGCCAAGCAAAAACGCGTCGTTCCGGGTCAGTCAAATCCATTAAATATTCAAACACATAAACTTGACGGTAGCCTGTCAGACTAGCAAGTAGGGAATTTAAATTGGTTTCCTTTCTCACTCTCAAAGTTTGAGTAGTCACAGCTTTTACCCCTTTCGACTCATACCATTGCCACGGAGCAAACGGTTCAGGAAAGGCAAATAAAACCGCCGTGTCGGGAGTGGCTTCTGTTTCAATAAAATTCACTGCCTGACGCCATTGTTCTCTCTTTAGATACGAAAATCGATAATAAGAAAAAGTAACCGTCAAATTCATCAACACTATTAATGTCAAAACCGCCCCTCCCCAACGCTTATCTTTCCCCCCCAGCGCCACTAGCCCATACACAATTGGTAATAAATACATTAAGCGTTTAGGCTCAATCACCGGCACCATCAAAGAAAACAACCATACCGAAAGCAGTGGTACCACCACCAACCAAAACTTACTTGTCTGTTCAGACTTTCTTACCACCGACCAGCTTAATATAGCTACGCTACCCGTCATCACTGCTGTCAAAATTATTTTTCCTAAGGTAAAGTCAAAAGGTACCCGACCAATCAAAAGCTTTCCCACCGTCAAGGGTAAAGCTTTAACCAATGGTAAACTCACCACTTCTTGCCAACCTGGTAAATTTTCTACCAAATACCGACTCCCCAACACTTGCTGCCATAATTGGGGTAACCAAAAAATGAATGGCAGGATGGCAACAACCACATGTTTAAGCATCAATTTTAGTTGCTTGCGACGAGTCAAATACGTTGTCACCACCGTCCCGAGCACCAAAAAACCAAATAGATACATCGTATAAAAACCAAACATCATCGTTATCACCAAGATCCACGACCACTTTTTGTTTATAAGAAATCTGTCCCACGCCCACAAACTCATCACTCCCCACAATGCTACCAGGGAATAAGGCCTTAATTCTTGGGAGTAATAAATATGAAACTGACTCGTAGCCAAAAGCATTGCTGCCCACTTACCCACCTTCTCCCCTCCCCACCGCTTTGCCGTAAGATAGGTAAAATAAATGGTCAGTACTCCAGGAACCACCGCCGACAGCCTTAACCACCACTCACTCCGGTTAAATTGAACCAATGTATGAACAATCAAATGGTAGCCAGGCGGTTGAAAATCAGCCGCCAGCTTAAATTGTTCAACAAACGACCGAGAACTCTCAATGGCTTGAGCCGCCTCATCTAACCAAAAGGATTGGTTAAGACCAATGAGTCGTAACACCAATCCCGACAGTAGAATCAGTAACACCGACACCCGCTCGTTCCCAACTGACTTACCGTGCATGACTTTTAGTTAACCAAAAGGATAAAATACCGAAAACTACTCCCAAATCGTAGACCAACTTAAAAACCATAAATCCTGGTGTTCGAAATGTAAACGCTTTAACTACTCCCAAAAAGAGACTAGTTGGCAAACTCGCCCGCCCTAAAGCTATTATCCTGCCAACTTCACCAAACCGATACCGTCTCTTTCCTATCCACCGTGCCTGTCGAAACACAGCCGCTAAACTATCAGGATTCGTGTGGTAACAAATAGCATTCGGCGCCGCTTTCGCCAAATATCCCAGTTTCTTAGCCAGTGTCCAATCATCGGTGTAACCAGTAGCCTCAAAACCGCCCACTCGGTCAAACTCGGTTTTTAAAACCGCTCGAAACACGTTTGCCTCATCTCCTTGCCTTCCGGTTACTCGCCGCTGATCACGATTTCCCACCGTTTCGAAATTAAAACAACGTGCCCACACACTCGACCAATTCGCCACCCGCTCCTCTTTAGTAAATGTCCCTTTAGTTCGTCCTTCAACAATCGGTTTAACCAAAGCCTTAATAAAATTTTTATCAAACGTCATGTCTGCATCCACAAAGACCAAAATATCGCCTCGCGCATGTTTAGCCCCTCGATTTCGGGCCAAAGCTGCTCCCAGATGAGATTGACTAAATAAATGAATGCCTCGTATTTTTTTTATTCGTTTAACCGACCTGTCTTTCGAACCGTCATCCACGACGATTATCTCTACCGACAAGCTCTGCTGCTTTAGTGACGTTAGGCAAGCTGATATAAATCGCTCTTCATTATGAACGGGAACAATCACTGAAATCTTCATGAACCACTTTCAAGTCTGCTAAATAAATTGAGCTGGTTTCTAATTGATAAATTAAAACGTTTGTTTACCGCCAAAAGCACATAACAAACCGTAAATCCGAATACCACCAGTCTCGCCAATAATTTTGCCATGGCCGCTCCGATAATCCCATTTACCGGAATTAAATATAAACTCGCACCCACCAGCACCACCGTCTGTAAAATTCCACTAGCCGCAAAATATTCCGGCCTATCAATCGCATAGAATACCGCCACCAGTGGCGTAGTCGCCACTACGATCATCCCCGCCGCCATTAAGTAAGCAACCGCTGGAGTGGCGGCGACATACTCCGGGCCTGCTGTCACCAATATCAGAATTTTACTCAAAGGCACAACCAGAGCGATTGCTCCCAAACTGCCAAAGACAAGCAGCCAAGACTTTCGTAAATACATCCGCATGTGACGGATTGACTGATATTGTGCGACCCTACTGGCCAACACCGTTCCCAACGAAAAGGCAACCAGCGATAACACCAGTGACAACCGCACTCCGGCAGCGAACAGTCCTGTTTCGTAAAGAGGCAAATATGCCTTTACCAACAAAACATCAATGTTATCCCCAAAGGCCGCAGCAATGATCGCCACGCTGGTGAATTTAGAAATGTTCCAAACTGCACGAAACGCCTTTTTCTCTCCTAATCGAGCTTTAAAAATCCAGTTCGGCAGATAGTAAACACCCAAACCCACCCCTACCAGTTGCGCCACGGCAAAGGAAACGAGCGCTACTCCCGCGTTTGTCAAACCCCAAAACCACCACCAGAGTGCTACCCCAAATTTAACCAACCCCTGTACCACTGAAATAACCACGAAATGCCAAAAATCATGTATCGACTGCAAAATTACCGCTACGTATTCAAACACCACCATGGCAAAACTAACCACCACCGCCGTCCGCAAGATATCAAACTGTTCAATTCGTAACCACTGTCTACCGATCACCGGTGCCAGTATCCAAAATCCGACCGCGGTGACCAGTGAAAGTCCTAATTTAAGTATCGACCCCGCCACCGCAATGGTAGCGGCCTCTCTGGGCTGATTACGATAACAAGAGGCCACCAACTTTTGAACTGCAATATGCACTCCTCCGTCCGACAGCCGAGTAATAAACTGTAGTATCGAATAACCAATAGAAAACACTCCAAACTCGACTGGACCCAAAAGCCTCGAATAGATAATCATCGCTAAAGCTGCCAACGCCGCTGACAGCCCGTTACCAAAAAGAACTAAAACACTTTGGCGTAGCCCTGAAGAAGTCGTTAGATAGGTAACAGCTTTAGAAATCTTCATCGTCCTCTTATTGAATCGCTCGCCAATAAATGACTCCTTTTTCTTGAAAGTTACTTAAATCAACTCCATTCGGCTCCTTACCTTTAACAATAAATTCGTAGACGGCTGCCATCGGAACTCCCTCCTCTCTATTGTAATAGCTAATGTTACGATCTGCATAAAAAGCGGCAAACTTGCTAAAGATTATGGCAAACTCTCCAGTGGGTGATACGATCCGGTCGGTTGGTTTACTTAAAGCAGCAATCTCCTCACCAACTTCTTTACCAATTTGATGCATTGTCGAACCCTCAAGCGCTACCAAAAAATTATTCCGCTCAAGGAAAGAAACCGCCACTACTATCAAAGAGAGCACCGTCACCAGGTAACGCGATAGTCGGATTTTTCCTACTAACCACCGCCACCCCAACGTCGCTGCCAACGCTATCCCCGGCGCTAGATAAAACAAGAGGTAGTCATGAATAAAGGCCGCATTCCGAAAAACAAAAGCGTGAGTCACGCCATATACCAATATGAGGCCAATCAGGCCACTTTTGCTTCGCCTGACAGCACTTAGTCCCCACCCCAATCCTCCCAATGACGCCAGAAAGACTTGAACCTTAGTGAAGTACACGTGTATCCACAAAAACTCCTGTCGTAAAAATTTCGCCCAAGTCAACGAATAAATATCCCGCTGCCCTTCGGTTAGCAAATTAAATCGAAACTTAAAAATTTCCACCAACCCGCCCCCCAACCAACTTCCGGTCAAAAACCTCGTTTGAACTAGATGCAATCCAAACTGCCCTAAGGCAGCCAAAGCCAGAGGTAAAAATGAGTGGAAATCTGGACGTTGGTAACGCCACCAATCATAGGTAAAAAGCAACGGCGCCAAGTAGTACCCTGGCCACCCAATCGCCTGTGCCAAAATTACTCCCAAAAATAACCATCGCCATTTTAGCCTGCCGCTTCGCCACCGCTGATAGCCATAGACTACCCATACAGCTACAGCTGTAATTAAAGGCTCATGAACAGGCATTTTCCCAAAATATCGCCACATCGGCGTTACCAACATAAACAGTGCTGCCAACCAACCGCTATTTTTACCAATAATGCTTTCTGCCAAGCGATATACTCCCCACAAACCCAAGATGGAAAACCCTACTGCTACCAAGCGCGCCGACCACTCGCTAACCCCCAAAGTCCAAAAACTTCCCGCGAGTAGTAACGGCAAGGTTGGAGGATAGTGGGTGTTGTAAGCAAATTCTTCTGACGCCACCACCCCTCCATTTTCCACTTGGCCCAACTTAGTCAGCAGTACGCCATAGCGCAAATAATTACGCCCCATTGCCCCATACTGCACGCCATTCCAGTCGTGATGCCCGATGAAAGGCTTAGTTATACCTCGCGTCAAAACCGCCATCCCGGCCAAAAGCACTATCAGTAACTTGATATCAATCCTAGACAACCAGGTCATAAAAAACTTTCTCATACCGCTTCGCCACCACTTGCCGCTCAAATTGAACCACCCATGTTTGCGCTTCTTCATCAGGTTTTTTACGTCCCAGCGCCTTCTCTAACGCCGCCGCGTAAGCTTCCTCGCTAAGAGGATCAATAAAAATACCCCTTTTCCCGACAATGGCTCGCCGTAAACGATCATCTGTGGTTACCACCGGTAAACCGCAAGCCTGGGCTTCGATGAGTACCCGACCAAATGCTTCCTGAGGTTCGCTGGCCAAGGTGAAAACATCACAGGCGGTATAGACACTCGGTAATTCTTGATACGTCGATCGGTAAAATAAGTGACGGTTGGGCAACAACTCGTTAGCCAGTTCTCGCAACTGCTCCTCTCCTTCTCCTTGTCCTACTAACAACAAAGACACACCCGGGATTTTAGACACTGCCCGAATCACAGTATCCACTCGCTTATATTGATTAAAAGCCGCCACCGTCAGAATAATTGGTTTTTTTAGAGGAATCTTTATAGGGGTGACTTTCGGATTAAATTTTGTCAAATCAATTTGCTCAGGAATATACTCAACTTTCTGACGAGGAAAGAGTTGTCGCGCCCAATTTGCAGCAACGGAAGAAATGGGAACAAAAATATCTGGTCGTAACCTCAAATTATCTCTATCTGTCCAACCAATTCCTGATTTACCACTAACCACCACTTTTCCCCCTCGCCATCGGGCAATAATTTTCACTCCCAAAATTTCCCACCAACCATTGACGGGGAAAAAAATATCGTAGCGCTTTTTCCACAACTGAAAAAAGGCTTTGACCATAAACATTAAGCTCAACCAGCCGTTGGCATCAAGATATAAACGTTCCAACACCTTCATCAGTAATCCTCCGGGTTTATTCCCAGAAGGTAACCAAGGCAGATTAACAACAATAGAATGGAAGAATGGCTGACGGAGCAAAGCTTGAGCGTGATAGACGTCGACCTGGTGACCCAAGCGGGCTAAGTCATCCGCCATCATCCTTACCCCGATTTCCCCACCCCGCTCTACCACTCCGATGGTGTAATTTAAAATTGCAATCGATAACCGCCGTTTCATCAAGTTCCTATGGCCTAAACCAACGTTTGAGATTACCCATTATTTCAAACCCGAAAGACCATCGCTTAGTAACATCTGGCACAAATGCAGGCTTGTCCTTTCGAAAAAAGACTGCCGGTAACTTCTCGGTTACTGGCTGACCTAAATCCCAAATTCTTTTTCGCTCCAACACTCCGCAGTCTTTAGCCGATCGTTTCAGACCACCAGCATGAAAGTATGATCGGGAAGAAAACACCAGCCGGTCAACATGATCTTGAATTGGCTTACCTGCCTGTTGATAGGCTTCCAACGGATATTCTCCGCCTACCGTCAGGCCCTTAACTAATCGAATTCCCCTCAAAGTCAAGTGCCCTTCTCGCCCTGCTATCTGATAGTGCCCCTTCTCTTCCCGTTGCTTATGATAAATGTCACCAGTCAAACTGACAAAGGGCTGTACGATACCAACAACGTCGTTTGAAACCGTCTTCATCAACCCAATCATTTCTTCAATTGCCGTCAACGGATATACTTCATCACCGTCAAGATTTAATAACCACTGGCTTTGACTCCTCCTAATCTGTTCTCTTCTAAGCGTAACCAGTCTTTTCCTATCAACCTCTCCCTTCTCTTCAAACAATAATTTATGACTTCGTATAGAACGAATAATTTTGACGGTGGCATCAGTAGAACCGGTATCAAATACGATTAATTTATCAACGAAGTTAAGCACCGACTCCAAAGCATACCAAATAAATCGCTCCTCATTTTTGACAATCGTATGCACACTCACCAACGGCTTAATCATACTCGCCCCTCACATCATCCAGTCGGATTTTAATTAGACCCCACAAAGATCGCATGCCATCTAGCCACCAACGGACTTTAGTCTCAGGTTGATCCGCCCACTCCACCGGCACCTCAACAATGGCTATTTTCTGCTTTCGGCAAAGATAAAGAATTTCGGCATCAAAACTCCAATCATTTAACCGCTGTTTTCCCCAAATTTTGTTACTAATCGATCGTGGCCACACTTTCATCCCGCAGGTAACATCAGACACTCTCAAGTTTAAAATCACATTAGATAAAAGGGTAAATATTTTACCCAACTGTTCCCTCATCCAGGGTTGACGAATAGTCACGCGAGCCAAATGATTTTTTCTCGTTCCAATCACCATTGCATCTTTCTGTTCTAGCTTATTCCAAAATCTTGGCCATTCCGAAACTGGGGTAGCCAAATCCGCATCCATAAAGCCTACCCACTCTCCCCGCGCCTCCTTCATACCTGTTCTAATTGCCGCTCCCTTACCACGGTTTTTAGCATGCCGGAGCACTCGAATAGGGTAATTTTTCAAAACACTTCTTAATATCTTCTTGGAATCATCAGTCGAGCCATCGTCTACGACGATTACCTCGACCGAAATGACTTGCTCATCGAAGAAAGTCATAATGGTAACCAAGTTAGTTATCAGCCGTCGACCCTCGTTATAGCAGGGAACAATTAGCGAAAAAAAAGGTTTCATTTTCATTCTACATTTTAATTTCACCAAAAATTATTCTGGCCGCCAAGTCAACACTTAACTAAAAAAGTCTTTGATGACCGACACTGTATATGTAACCTGTTGATCAGTCAGAAACGGATGCATCGGTAAAGATAAAACTAGACGCGACCACCGCTCTGCCTGGAGAAATTTTCTCTTCCGCTTTAGATGAAAAAAAGCTTGAGTCAAGTGAATGGGCCGGGGATAGTGAACTACAGTCTCAATCCCTTTATGAAAAAGATATGCCTGTAACGACCTGCGTTTCTCACTTAAAAGCACAAATAGATGATAGGAATGTACGATATCAGCCGGCTCTTTCGGTAGCATGATTGGCAAGGTTGACAAACCTATCTGGTACAACCCTGCCAAGTACCGCCGTCGCTCCACCCACTGCCGGACAAACGGCAACTTGACCAGTAAGAATGCCGCTTGAAGCTCATCTAATCGACTATTCCTACCGATAACAATTGAGTTGTATCTCTCTTGCTCACCATACATTCTCAACCTCCTCACTCTTTCTGCCAATCCCCTATTATTGGTAATAACTGCCCCGCCGTCACCATATGCACCGAGATTCTTGGTGGGATAAAAACTCAACACTCCGACGTCCCCCCAAGTTCCTACATGGCGATCTTTAATCATCGTCCCCACTGCTTGCGCACAATCTTCGATTAAAATGAGCTTCCGTTGTTTACAAAAAGATTGGATGGCCGCCACATCAGCGGGCATCCCATATAAATGAACCGCCAAGACTGCCCGAGTCGTGGGAGTAATCACCTTT
>Ga0155827_17_pt27 | contig 20415 bp, 23 predicted proteins | sample RifCSPlowO2_01_FD_107481 | JGI IMG/M metagenome (GOLD analysis project Ga0155827, IMG submission 107481) | Microgenomates group bacterium RIFCSPLOWO2_01_FULL_46_13 | reverse complement strand
AATCGAACCCACACGGTGCTTGCACACCACGGGTTTTTGAGACCCGCCTGTCTACCAGTTCCAGCACCCGAGCATTATCATGGTCTGCCATTCTAAACCACTCAAGTAGCTCCGACTAATTGTAGCATGATCACTGAATTTTGGTGTAAAATACGCCTTGAAGTTTCAACGTTCCCTGAAACCTAACGCTCTGATTACTAACTACTAAAAACTGAAAACTAAATACTACCCTATGATTCCCATCACCAAGTTGCGAAGTGGCACTACCTTCTTGGACAACGACGAGCCCTACCAGGTGATCAAATACACCCACGTCCATTTATCCCGTGGTTCAGGCACCATTAAAGTCAAAGCCCGCCATTTAAAAACCGGCAGCGTCTACGACAAAACCTTTAAAAGCGGCGATAGGGTAGAGGAAGTCGACATTCGTCGTCGGCAACTCCAATTTCTCTACCAGGACCAAAATGAGTTTTTCTTTATGGATCCAACCGACTTTTCCCAAATCACTCTCCCTGATACGGTGGTCAAAGCAGCCACTCCCTATTTTCAGGCAGGGGACATCTATACCATCATCGTTTGGGAGAACCCCAAAACAGACAAGGAAGAACCATTGGGGATAGATTTACCTTTAAAGCTAAACTGTAAAGTCAAAACCGCCGCTCCCGGCGTCAAAGGCGACACTGCCGCCTCTGTCTACAAAGAAGCTTGGCTCGAAAATGGTTTGAAAGTTCGCGTCCCTCTTTTTATCAATCCCGGCGATACTATTCGCATCGACACCCGTAACGGCCAGTATGTCGAACGGGTTAGTTGACCTGGGCAAAATATATCGCTAAAGCAAAGATTGCCATTTGAGGCACCAACCCCCAGGGTAAACCTAGTTTAGTATGCCACCAAGATTGTAGCCGCTTGATATTGATAAAGGGAGCAAAGTGCCAATCAAATAAATGAAACGGCGCCTCGAACCAGTCAAATATTTGGGCTAAAAACATCGTTATAAAAAGCGTTGTCGTTTCCACCTGGGAACCAAACAGCCACCAGCCAATTCCCATCCCAATTGCCGCGTCGGTTAATGAAGTCGATAGAATCGCCATTTTTGTCCGTTGGCTATATCGCGTATGAAGATCCCAGTGAGGAAAGAAATCAAGAACAGGGTGTGATACCACCGCTGCCATATAACCCAGTTCTGGCCGACTGACACTGGCGGCAATCATTGCCCCGACTACTGCGTGAGTTGCTGCCAACATGTAAACCCCTGCGGTTTTGTTAGAGTCTAATCAAATTTTCTTGAAGTCTTTCTAGAGACGAATATCAGGCAAAAAAACTTTTCTCAAGTTTATATATTTGATATGTACCCTATGATACGATAAACCCGCTCAATGAGCAAGCAACGGTCTTATGGTAGTATAGGAGGAAGGTTACCATGTTACCAGTTTTAGTTAGCCTCGGCCCCCTGACCATTTATAGCTACGGCGTTTTTTTAGCCCTTGGTTTCTTGGTGGGGTTATTCGTTGTTTGGAAAAAGGGTAGAGAAGCCTACTTTGATGAAGAAAGCCTCTATGATACCGTCTTAGTTACAGCTCTTTTTGCCCTAGTCGGTGCCCGTTTCTTTTACCTAGTAACCCACCCCGCTGATTTCGGCTACAACGTTTTTAGTTGGGTTAACCTGATTGGTCGACCGGGCTTCTCTCATTTAGGAGCCATTATCGGCGGCGGTTGCGGTTTGTGGTGGAAAACCAAAAGAAGCCGCCTAGATTTTTTTGCTGTCGCCGATGCCCTTAGCCCGGGAACAACCGTCGTCACCATTTTTGGCTGGCTAGGCGCTTTTCTCAACGGTACCGCTATCGGCGTTCCTACTACTCTCCCTTGGGGAATAACTTTCCCTGGCCTGTTAGAAAAGCGTCATCCGGCTCAAATCTATGCCCTGCTTTTGACCATTGGCTTATTTACGTTCTTATGGTGGTCAGAGTCAAAATACCGGACTTTTAACTGGTATCGCGGTAATAAAAGCAGCGCTCGCCCAGGATTTCTCACCATGACCTACTTGGTTGGCATGGGTTTAACTGGATTATTAGTTTCTCTGGTTACTACGGCTGACCAATTCTGGTTCGGCCTGCCGGCCACTACCTGGTTTTGGGGAGGCCTAACTATGGGTGGGATGATCGGTTTGTATCGTCGTAGCGGCCGACGCTTCCGAGACGACCTTCAGTCTGTTACCAGCGCCGTTTCCGGTCACCGCCGCCGCGGCCGCCGTCAGAGCCGCGAAATTCTGACTGCCTAGTTCCTTTGCAAAAGTCCATTTTTCGTATATGATTACGTCGAATGAAAGAAATGAAGCCAAAACCTAACCCGTCCCTTCCCCCGCAACAGAGAAAAATTAGGGGTTTTAATCCTGGCAAACTTATCACCTTCCCCGCCCAGGTTTTAGAGCCGATTAAACATTATCTTTTGCACCAGGAAAAGAAGCTTAACCACAGGAAGGATTCACTCTTAAAAGAGGACCCGTTTACCAATCCTGACCGCCTCAATGATAATGCTTCAATTGATACCGATGCTGCCGAACAATTTGGTCATGCTCGTAGTCAGGCGCTTCGTCAAGAAATTGATAAGACCCTTGTCCGCATTAGAAAGGCTTTAACTCGCATAAAACTCGGTCGTTATGGCCTGTGTGAAAATTGCGGCCGCATGATTGATACCGATCGCTTAGCCATCGATCCCTCAATTCAATTTTGCCTCTCATGTCAGAAAAAGCTTCAATCCAAAGAAGAAGAATAAGCAGAAATCGAATCGTGTTTCTCATCATCACTTTCACGGTGGCGCTAGTGGTAGCGGTGATGGACCAAACTATCAAACATTGGGTAGTCACCGCCAACGTCACTTATCGAATTAACACCGGCGGTTTTTTAGGGTTATTCGCCGGCGCCGTCTGGATTCAAGGCATGGCTCACTGGCTGTTGGTGGTAATGCTTGGTTATCTGTTTTTTTTCCAGAAAAAGTATTCCTTTGTGGAGGGGATAGCCTTGGGACTTCTCGTTGGCGGAGGGGTAGGGAATTCCATTGATCGGTGGCGTTATGGGGGCGTGGTTGATTTCATTAATCTGCCACTCCTACCCACTTTTAACCTGGCAGATGCGGCCATCACCGCCGCCGTTGGGCTCGTCATTCTCTCCGCTATAGTCAAGCAAGAGAATGTATAAGGCTTACTTTCTATGAACCTCAAAAAAACGCCCACAATCGTCTACGAAGACGACTACTTTTTAGTTTTAAACAAGCCGCCAGGGTGGATAGTCAACCGTGCCGACTCGGTCAAAGAGGCTACGATTCAAGATTGGCTCAAGCAAACATTTTCTTATTCCCTGTCAGAGGACGATAACTATCGCAGCGGCATCGTCCACCGCTTGGATAAAGACACCAGCGGTCTGCTTCTAGTTGCTAAAACCGAAGACGTTTGGCAGGGTCTTACTCGTCAATTTCACCTCCGTCAGGTTAAAAAAGTCTATCAAGCCTTGGTGCATGGTCGGGTCTCTCCCGCCAGTGGTTATTTCACCGCTCCTTTGGGTAGAAGCAGTCTTGATCGCCGTCGCTTCACGGTGATTGTTTCCGGTCGGTTATCCCAAACCAGCTATCAAGTAGAAAAGCATTTTAGCCGTTGCCGTTTTTATACCCAGCCAGTTCCCCAATATGCTGCCGGTTTTTCTTTGCTTCAGTTATTCCCTAAGACCGGCCGCACCCATCAGTTACGGGTAATCTGCCGGTATTTAGGCTATCCCATCGTGGCTGACTCCCTTTATCTGGGCAAACGCCTCATGGCGCTCGATAGACGTTGGCTGTCACGGCTATTTCTTCATGCCGAAAAGCTCAGTTTCACTCACCCGGTTACCGGACGCGCGGTAGCGTTTTCTTTGCCGCTGCCGCCCGATTTAAAAGCCGGACTTAAGTATCTTGAATAAACGGCCAGAATTTTAAGATAAGCTGGAAACTTCTTCGTCAAGCCATTAGCCACCGTCATCTTTAGTTTACCTTGCTCTCTGGTAGTGTCCTGTCGTAAGATAAGGCTATGCTGCCCCGAAGCCAACCGTCGACTCATCGCTTAGCCGGCCCAGGCCGACGTCGAAAAGTCAAAGGCGTTTGGAGTTCCAAACCACCTCATCAGTCACGCTGGCATTGGTGGCTGATCCTTATTCCCATTCTGGCAGCGGGATTGGTGGCTCTTAATATTTTCCGCACCTCTACCTGGAAACAGAATGACCGTTTCACTGTCGTTATTTTAAATAGCAGCAGTCAGACTGTTGAGCTCGTCAGTCTTGACCCCGAAGCCGACACTATCTCCGTTGTCAGGTTTCCGCCCACTACCCAGGTTACTGCCGTCTATGGTTATGGTCGCTATTCCGTTAGCGCCCTGGCCCACCTGGGGGAAGTGGAAGGCATAGGCAACTCTCTTATGGCCTTTTCCCTTCAAGAAATGAGCGGTTGGCCGGTTAGAGCGGTCATACCTGACCCTACTACTAGACGTGATGATCTAATTCTTTCACGACTTAAATTAATCTCTGTCAGAGAGTTACTTCGATTCAATAAGCGCCGATTAAATCTTTTTGACTCCTGGCGCTGGTTTAAAGAAGTTCGCGAGAGTAGAGAAGACAAAGTGAATATAATTGACATCCAATCGCCCTCACTCTCCGAGCCGGTAGTCGAACCAGACGGAATGGTTGTTTACGAGCTTAAAAGTTCAAGCCTAGACACGAAGTTAAGAGCGTTTGCTGCCAAGAGCTATCTCAAAGACAGCTTTAAAATTGCCATTGTCAACACCACCCACCAGTCAGGCTTGGCTACCCACGTCGGTCATCTATTGGCCAATAACGGTTTGGACGTTATTGCCGTTTCTGATTTTCCCCAGGTCAACCGTGAAACCCGTATTCAAGTTTCCCAAACTTCCTTCCGCCAAACTCCTACCGGTCGGCTCATCGACTCTCTTTGGCCGTATGCGGTCTGGTCTACTGCCATTACTGACTCGTATCGTGCCGACATCGTCATTCATATCGGCCAAGATTACCTCAACTTTCTTACCACCAAGCCCGGTCGGCCCGTTCTTTAACTGGTAAGTTCAAAGACTTTCTTTAGAAGAGGGAAATGATGGCGTATTACCGAAGCGTTTAGCTCGATGCGCTTCTTTGATAAACACCACTACTTCATGAAAAGAGGTTGACTTGACCACCGCTTCGTACCGATTGCCTGACAATATCATTTTATGTAAGAGAAAAGAAATATTGTCGGGTAGCGATCCCACATACTCATTTTCTTGAGTAAATATAGCCAACCGCCGTCTCTTAATTTGGAGTTTAACCATCTCTCCTGCAGTGATACTGTCAATAGTCGTCGGATTACCTAAACGCAACAAACTCACCGATTTAGTTTTACCAGGTTCCTCCAAAAAATTAATTGTCAGAGATTTTGACCGGTGGGGAGTTGCTGATTTAGCTAACCTGGTCAAATTTTTTTGCGCCACCGGGTTGAATCGATCCAGCCGTAACACCCGTTGATAGATTGATCGGGCCTCGTTCAAATCTCCGAGTTCCCAGTAGGCCTTAGCCAGTCGGTTAAGCGCCGCCACATTCTTTGGATTTTCCTCCAATATTACCTGGTTGAAGTTAATTGCTGTTTCCCAATTTTGGGTCAGAGCCGCCTGGATGGCTTTTTGTTCAAAATTATCCGGTTTCATGGAAAATAGCGGTTTCAGATGTGGAGGTTATTTTAAGTGATCCTTTGAAACATCTAATAAAGCGAAACATAATACCACAGCTCCACTGTGGTTTTTTATAGCTACGTTGTTACTTCCTGTCAAGAGTGATAAAATATCTTTACTGAGAATGAGGTACTATGAGTGGTCATAGCAAGTGGAGCACCATCAAACATAAGAAGGAATCCACCGATCAAAAGCGGGGGAAACTCTTTAGTCAAATCTCGCGTACCATCACCATTGCCGTCCGCCAGTCAGGAACCGGCGACCCGGATCTTAACCCCTCTTTACGTTTGGCTCTCGAGAAAGCCAGAGCCGCTAACATGCCGGGTGAAAATATCAACCGAGCCATCCGTCGGGGACTCGGTCGCGGCGACAGCGGCGCTTTGGAAGAGGTTACCTACGAGGGCTACGGACCGGGTGGGGTAGGGGTGATGGTAATTGCTCACACCGACAATCGCCAGCGCACCACTGCCGAAATCCGTAACATTCTTGAGCGCCAGGGAGGCAGTCTCGGCGGTCCCGGCTCAGCCGCTTTCCTCTTTGAAAGAAACGGTGTCAACTTCGCCATCAAAGTCCCTTTACCCGTTAGCGACCAGCCGACGCGCGAGCAGGTTTCTAAACTTGTCGACAGTCTCACCGAGCACGACGACGTCGAGACAGTGGTCACTAATTTAGCCTAATTTTTCATGCGCCATTACCTTCGGTCCCCATATCACTTATGCCGTGATATTCCAAGCGGGCAATCAGGGCTTATTTATCCTAAGTTGGAAGGCCTAGCCCGCGTAGTTTATTATGTCATTAAGGTTAAGAGCGATGACTAAACGGAGAAAATTCATCTTAAGTTCTTTTATTTTAGCCGTCTGTCTTTTGGTTACTCAATATATTCCCGTAGACTTCCGTTTTATCGGTGTGGCCATTTTATTTGGGATAAGTTACGCCGTATCTGCTTGGGCGCTTTCCGAAGATTTAAAAGGCATAGAGTGGGGGACAATCATTCCCGTCCCTGCCCTCTATTCCGCCAGCGTTGCCTTGTTCTATTATCTTTTGCCTCAAAATACACTAGCCAGGCTATTGGTCTTAACCATCTTCGGCGTCGGTATGTACGCTGTTTACTTAACCAGCAATATTTACTCGGTCGCGGCGACGCGTACCATACAGCTGGTTCGGGCTGCCCACGCCGTCGGTTTTGTCATGACTCTTCTCACCTTGGTACTTTTTTTTAACACTATTTATTCTCTGCATTTGGACTGGTGGGCCAACGGACCATTGGTCGGCCTAGTCTCTTTGCCGTTAGTCCTTTCTGCTCTCTGGTCAGTCAAACTTGAAGAGCGGGTATCCGTCAAAATTATCCGCTACACCGTCTTGATTATTCTGGGTTTGGTAGAAGTGGCCACTGCCATCTCGTTTTTGCCACTTACTGTCTGGGTTAGCTCGCTATTTATGGCCACCGTGGCCTATGTGGGTTTGGGCATTCTTCAACATGACCTTTCCGAACGTTTGTTTGAAAGGACATTACAAGAGTACATCGGCATCGGCATTTTTGTCTTATTAGCCACCATGCTCGTCACCCGCTGGAAATAATTAACTAAGTCAACTTCCGAAGTAGGGAAGAGGGAAGCATTATTGGACTCCACAGGCAAAACTGCCATTTCTGAAATTTCTGTCATGGTTTCCACTAGCCAAAATTTCCAAAACGAATTAATAAAATGGTTTAGATCGTCCAAAAAAATTTATTCGTTAGCAAAAGAGGGGAGAGACTGCAACCACAAAGCCTATAATAATTAATAAGAGTTTTCACAAGCAACGATCAGTTTTCACGAAAATCACATACGAACTGAATAACTATTGAGTAAAATTGATGATCAATTCACCAGGGGAAATAAGTGAGTTAGGACAGATTGATCAATCTTTTTTACCATCCCTACCAGTAGTCATGGTAACTTATTTCAAATAACGAGTAACTTTTGTTTAGTTTATTGTGGAAAACTCTAGACTATCGTCGAGAAGAGAAGGGTCTCTTGTCAAAAAAAGGAATATTACCAGAGGAAATGATATAGTTTGTATCATTTAATTTAAAAAAACCCGAAGCTTGTCAAAGGTTGAATGAATACTTCCCGCTAGGAGAGAAAAGTGGTCGTAGCTGGAGCTTGTGACAAAAATCAGAAATAATCTATCGGGTTCTGTTCCCTTAATTGGTTAACCTTTTCTTCCCCGCTAAAGTACCCAGTCAAATGCTAATCAATATAGTCGCACAATATACCTTTTACGACATAATACCAAGTGCTAGACAGGCTCAATCAAGAGCCGCGCTGCCATCAATAAACACTGTCATTGCTTATAGCGTGTACCCCTTAGCTTATCGCCTTTTTGTCATTTCCCCTTTCTACCAAAGCAAACCAATTTCTTATATTTGAACAAAAACCCGAAACCCTAATAAAAAAAGAATAATGAGTAAGAAGTAATGAATAATGTTAACAGAAAATTCATTCTTTTCTATTTTCTGCTCATAACTTTCTTTATGGTGATTTAGCGGCCGTATCCACCCAAACAATCATCAATTCAACGATGATAGGCTTACCTTCATTACCAAAAAGCCGATTTTGGGCCATTAGACGCTGTCTAAGCCAGGTAGAACCAGGCAAAAGCAGTTAGGAAAGTTGGGAAATTATCTTTTGTAAGGCTATATAATTAGCCACCGGTTCACGTTGTGGTTCCACAATCGCCAATACTTCTTCGGGTTGATTGATAAAAAGTTTCAACAGGTTCAATAATTCTGGCTTCGTTGGCACAATGCCATCGGTGGCCAAATCCTCATCAGTAATGCCGTGATGCGAATCCGTGCCGTTGTAGGGCGGTATGACGCTGTTGACATGCAAAACTTTTGTCATTGGTGCCATTAGCTTAGTATTAGCAAACAATTGCTTAACCAATTCCTCACGAGGCTTATCAAACCCGTCACAGAAAGTGTGAATGAAATCATTAGCAATATAAAAACCTTTTTGGGAGAGCTTGATCAAGCTGGCCACCGGCACTGGCAAATTCTCATGGGGGTTTAGTCGACCCGCCTGAGTATCCCAGGGTTTAGGATCTTTGGCTGGTACGGTTTCGGTTATCAATAGTACCCCAAGCTTTTTCGCCACTTGGTTGAGGCCAGTCAACGAGGTTTCCTGAGTTGTTTCTGCCTCCTCAACTGAAATTTCCGGATACAGACCATCTATTTCCGCATGCCTTTTCTCAAAATCAACCAGGAATGCCCGTCTGTTACCCGAGTGAACCAAGACATAGCTGAAGTGATTATGACAGGCGGTGTGAATTACCTCCTCAACTAACTTGAGCGTTGGTTCCAAAATCTTTGACTCTGGATAAGCCAGGTTAGCTAAATGGCCTTCCCCTACGGTTGCCCAAAAATGCAACCCTACCTTAATCTTTTTTTGCCGTAAAACCTCAAACATCGACGTGTATTCTTCTGGCTGGTCAGCTCGATACCAGATTTCACAATAAGGAGTTTGAGTGATCGCTAGCAACTTTCGCCAGTTATCTTTGAAAGGACCAATCTTTATCCCCGGAATAATCATAATGTCATTATTATAACTGTAATTCTTAACTACGATCTACGCACTACTGCCTACGATCTAAATTACGTCGCACAATATTGACAGGTTGGGCGATTTAGGGTAACCTGGTTACTAACGTATCGCTTGAAACTACGATCTACGCACTACTGCCTACGATCTAAACTGCACTTTAATTAATTGATGTGACTAAAATTAAATTATATTGATGAATTCTTCCATTTTAACAGCAAAACATTTTTCAAAATATTCTAGGCCTATCCCCTCCCCCCTTATAGGACGCCATATTTTCAAACTATATCAAAGTATCTCAAACATTATAAAAATATGTTGATCTATGGCGGATTTCTCGGCAACCGGTTTTTTAGCAACCTAGCCTTGTAAGTGCTTATGACCGATAGTAGTAGCCTAAGTTCCCTCATCCAAGACTTCCTCGAGCATCTTGAAATCGAGCGCCGCGTCAGCCAGTTTACCATCAGAAACTACGCTCACTACCTTCATCGATTTTCTGATTGGTTTACTCACCAAGCTGTCGGCGACATCACCAAATTAGATATTAAACTGGTAAAAAAATACCGCCTCTACCTGTCCCGCCTCACCGACCACCACGGTAAAACCCTTGCTTTTGTCACCCAAAGCTATCATGTCATTGCCCTAAGAAGTTTTTTGAAGTGGCTTATCCGCCAGGACTATCAAGTCATCTCTCCAGAAAAGATTGATCTGCCCAAGGGAGAAAGCCGCTCCCTCAAATTTTTAAACCGAGAGCAAGTCGAACGGCTTCTATCCGCTCCTTCCATTAGTAACTTAAGCGGCCTGCGCGACAAAGCCATCCTTGAAGTTCTTTTCTCCACCGGCCTGCGTGTGTCCGAACTCATCAATCTTAACCGCGACCAAATTGACCTTAAACGTAGGGAATTCGGTGTCATCGGCAAAGGCCGGCGCGCCCGCATCGTGTTCTTGTCAGGGCGAGCTGCCGACTGGCTGCATCGCTATCTGGCTACCCGCCAGGATGACTGGCTGCCCCTCTTTGTCAACCACTATCGCAAAAAAGTTGACCCTCATACCAAAGGGCTAGAGATGCGTTTGACCGCAAGAAGCGTCCAACGCCTCGTCGGCCACTATTGTCAAAAGGTCAAATTACCAGTCCAAATTACTCCCCATGGCTTGCGTCACACTTTTGCCACCGACCTACTCTCATCCGGCGCCGGTTTGCGCGAGGTTCAGGAATTACTCGGCCACAAAAATATTGCCACCACCCAAATCTATACCCACGTCACCAACCCACAGCTGCGGCGCATCCACGAAAAGTACCACAGCGGCAATAAGTGACAATTGACAACTCGTACCATTAATAGTACGATTCATATATTCTTATATGAACCAAGTTGCCATCTATACCGTCAGCGAAGCCAGAAAAAGACTCTACTCACTCATTAAATCTGCCAGCCGGGGTTTGCGTTCCTACGAAATCAAACTCAGAGGCAAGAGCGAATCAGTCATCCTCATCAACAAGCGCGAGCTCGAATCCTGGCAAGAGACGCTTGATATTTTGAGTAACCCCGAAGAAATTAGGGCGATTCGAACCGGCAAAAAACAAAAACGCACCTTATCCCACGCCGACATGTTAAAAGCAGTCGGGCTCGGTAATGAATCTTAGCTATACTCCCCAAGCAGTTAAACAAATTCAAAAGCTTCCCCAGGCAGAAAAAAAGAAGGTAATTCGGAAATTGGAACTTTTAGTCACCGATCCCAAAGTAGGTAAGCCTTTAAAAGGCGAACTTGAAGGCCTTTATTCCTTACGCGCCTGGCCGTACCGGATAATTTACAAAATCAAATCGTCGACCATAATCATTTACTCGGTCGCCCATCGCCAAAGCGCCTATCGTAAGTGAAGAAATTTCCACGAAAAATACCACAGCGGTAACCGCTAACTTCGCCTTTTGACACTCTAGTGTATACTCAGGCTATGGACGTGGCGGAATTACTTCGGAGAATCGACGGGGGAATTGAGCTAGCTCCTGACAACGGTAGTTCAGACTTTGCTCTTCTCCGCAGCTTGTATCCACTGGCCGCCACCGTCATCGTTTCCCAGGGAGATAATTCACCAGTGCTTGATGTTCTAGGAACTGTTTACCCCGTCATGTTTGTTATCGAAGTCGGTCGCTGGGGCTGGAGGGTATTACAAGAGTCTGTTGCAGAGTAAAATAATAGAATAAGTGCAAGTTTTTCTATGACCCACGAAGCTGATATACCACAAGATGAATCTGTTCCCGAAACGCTGGGGGAGGTTCAAGCAGAACAACCGAATATTCAAGTTGAGCTGTTAACTCCGGTGTATACCGATCCTGGGGGCCGGCGCTACTATGCCGACGGCCACGTTGAAACCGTTACTAAAGATGGCATCGTCTGTGAACATCCAAACGGTCGAATTCACCGGCGCGCCTTGCTATAACCTATCTAACCTTTATCTCTCAAGTAACCACGTTTTGGGGTTTGCCTCGGGCAAGGGCAATAATATTTTTCACCCAAATCCGAAACAGATTCTCTAACGCCTCTTTGGTGTACCAGCCAAAACCCTTAATCATAACCACATTATCAAGTTTTGCTAAAGGTCCACTCTCTAAATCTTCCGCTTCCACCGCATAGCCCGCCACTTTCCCCGACTTGACCGCTTGGGCCATGGCCCCCTCATCCACCAAGGTTCGATCTGCCGTATTAACAATAATCACTCCTTTTTTCGTCAGAGAGAGAGAGAGAGTCATTATTGATCATATTTTTTGCTTCATCGCTGTCAGTTACATGCAGACTAATGGCGTCAGCCTGCCTCAATAATTCTGGCAACGTCACCATTTCCACACCCGGCTTGTTTCTGGGCGAGCGATTGTAGGAAATTACCTTCATGCCAATTCCTTGCGCCAGTTCGGCCATTCGACTGCCGATATTGCCAAGGCCGATAATTCCCAACGTTTTACCTTTAAGCTCAAACCCCATCTCCAACTGATAGCGACCCTCACGGGTTTTTCTATCAGTCACCATGATGCGTTTCGCCAGGTTTAACATTAGGGCCAGGGCATGTTCGGCGACTGACTCCAGTGAGTAACCGGGAACATTGCTGACGGGAATCTTGCGTTTCTTGCAATAACCTAGATCAATCCACCCATAGGCGGTCGTAGACAACGCCAGCCCCTTAAGATTAGGCAACGCCTCCATGACTTTAGTTAATGGTTCTTTTGCCTTTTCAAATCCTCCCAAATTATCCGGATCTACTGCTAAAATCTCCGCTCCGTTGACCAGTTTAGTTAACTCCTCGATCGGATATTCCCGCCGCGATTCGGTGTAAGTAATGTCACCCAGATTATTAAGTTTTGCTTGCAGTTCGTTGGAAAATTCACTTTTTGGATTTAAAACCGCAATTCGCATTTCACTAAATCCTTATTAGCTAGTCGCTGGTTTAGCGTTTTCCCACAGCCCTATTACATTTCCTTCCGAATCTTTAAAATAGGCCGCAAAGCCCATGTCGCCAACCGCCATTTTAGGCCGAATTACCTTTCCCCCACCCGTCTCAATCATTTTAGTTGTCTCATCAATACTGGCTACACTAATGGTAATTACCGGATTGGTTATCGGCTCTTGCCGCTTCAGCATGCCGCCGTTAATCGCCCCTGACTCTTTAGGCATTTGCTTTTCATCCACCTCTACCGTATGGACGATGGTGTAATTCATCTCCGGCATCTCGTTGATCCCCCAGCCAAAAACGGTTTGATAAAACGTTTGTGCCCGCTTCACGTCATCAGCGGGAATCTCGAAGTGAACCACTTTATCCATAAAATCTCCTAAGTTGGTATTTGAATGACAGCAGTCTAACATAAATCAATAAGACCTACCACTTTATCGAACTACGGAACACGTAAATTGACAAACCCACCGTCAGACAGTAGCATAGTAAGCCTAAATAGATGTGTGGCATTTTTGGCTACGCCGGCACTAAAAAGGACGCTGCGGAAATTGTTTTTTCCGGGATTAGATCTCTGGAGTATCGCGGTTATGATTCCTGGGGGGTAGGGGTAGTGCCAGCGTCAAAGTCAAAGTTTCTTATCTCGCCTCTTGCCGTTAAAAAGCAAGTCGGTAAAATTGGCCAGGCTTCTATAGCCGATTTACCCCAGGGTTCGATTGCTTTTGGCCATACCCGCTGGGCTACTCATGGCGGAGCCACCGTCGAAAACGCTCACCCCCATCTTGATTGCACTAAAAGATTTGCCGTTATTCATAACGGCATTATCGAAAATTACGAAATGGTGAGGGATAAAATTCTAAGAAAAAAACATACCTTCCGTTCCCAAACCGATACCGAAGTTGTTGTCCATCTGATCGAGGAACTGGCTCAAACCCAATCCCTTCGTCAAGCTACCCGCCAAGCTTTTAATCTTATTGAAGGCTTAAATGCCTTTATCGTCTTGGATTCGCAAACTAAACAGCTCATCGCCGTCAGAAATGGCTCTCCCTTGGTAGTCGGCTTTGGCCGGGGAGAAAACTTTTTAGCCAGCGACGCATCGGCTCTCCTCCCCTACACCAAAAGAGTTCATTTTATGGAAGATAACGAGATGGTTATCATTACCGATTCGCAAACCGAATTTTTCGAAACTAAATCGGGAAAAAAGCTTAAACCCCTTATTCAAACCCTCAACTGGTCCTTTGCCCAAGCTGATTTAGGCAAATTTCCCCACTTTATGCTCAAGGAAATTTATGAGCAACCGAAAATTCTATCAAATATTAGTCAGGTATCGACGGTAGAAATTAAAAAAATTGCCGGGCTTATCGAAACAGCCTTTGGCACTTATCTGGTTGGCTGCGGTACTGCTGCCTACGCCTGTTTGGCAGGCAGTTACCTTTTTTCCAAAGTCTCAGGCTTTCACCTTAATTGGGCTATAGGGAGCGAATTTGGATATCAACTCGATTTTTTAACGCCTAAAAGTTTGGTTCTGGCTCTGTCCCAGTCCGGCGAAACCATGGATATTTTGGAGTCGGTTAAGAAAGCCAAAGCCAAAGGAGCCAAAATTGTCTCACTGGTTAATGTCTTCGGCTCATCCCTCTACCGCCTGTCCGATTACTCACTCCTGATGGGAGCCGGTTCGGAAAAAGCTGTGGCTTCCACCAAAGATTTTACCGCCAAACTTGCCCACCTTACCTTACTGGCCTACGCTTTAAAAGGAAAAATTAAAGACGGCCAAAAGGTAGTGGCGCAAGCGGCTAAAGTGGCAGCAGGAATTTGTCAACGTCCGGATCTTTCGCGCCTTAAAAAATTAGCCAAATTGCTCAAACATAAAGACCATATGTACATCATCGGTCGTGGGCTCTCCTATCCAGCTGCTCTGGAAACTGCTCTCAAAATCAAAGAAATCTCCTATATTCACGCCGAGGGTCTCCCAGCCGGCGAACTCAAACATGGACCTTTGGCTCTCGTGGAAAAAGGCACTCCTTGTCTTGCCTTCCTTCCGGGCGACGAAACCTATGGCGCTAACTTAGCCGGCAGCATGGAGATGAAAGCCCGCGGCGGCTACCTTATCGGCATTTCCTATAAACCCCACGAAATCTTTGATTATTACATCCCGGTTGCCGACTGTCGCGAAGCCACCATTATCCCCAATGTTGTTGTCGCCCAACTTCTGGCTTACTACTTGGCGATAGAGCGTGGTTTAGACCCGGACAAACCGCGCCATTTAGCCAAAAGCGTCACTGTCAAGTGAAGAGGCTGAAACTTTCTACCGTTCCGATAAATGTCGGTACCGGTACTGGAATAAAAACTCCAACTTTAGCGGTACCACTGAGTTCTAGGTAGGTAAGAAAAATTAAGCTTTGACCTTTCTTGGTGGCGCTCAAGCGCCAATTCAATCAGTCGGTCAAGAAGTTTTGGATGTGGTAAACCAGTCGCTTCCCAGAGTTTCGGATACATACTAATGGAGGTAAACCCGGGCATGGTGTTGAGCTCGCTTAAATAATACTGATTCGTCTTAGCGTTGACTAAAAAGTCTACCCGGGCCAAGCCAGAACAGTTTAATAACTTGAAAGCCAGCAGCGCCGTTTTTCTTATTGCCCCTGCTAATTTCTTTGGTAGCTTGGCCGGAATGATGGCTTGGCTCTTACCATCAACATACTTAGCATCATAATCATAAAACTCATTGCTGGGGATTATTTCTCCCAACACCGACGCTTCCGGTTCGTCATTGCCTAGCACCGAACATTCAATCTCCCTGGCTTGTGACACTGCTTTCTCTACCAAAACTTTGCTGTCCAATTTCAACGCTTGGGTTATCGCCCGCCTAAGCTCACCTCTTCCTCTCGCTTTGATGACTCCGACACTACTGCCTTGATTAGTCGGTTTAACAAATGAGGGATACCCCAGTTCTTTTTCTATTTGTTCAGTTAACCGTGCCTTATTTCGTTGCCATTGGTTATTAGTAAATCCCACAAAATCAACTACCGCTATTCCCTGTCCTTTACACAATTGTTTTTGCACCATTTTATCCATGCACAGAGCCGACGCCAACACATTACTACCAACATAAGGAAGTCTGGCCATCTCGAGCATGCCTTGGATAGTGCCGTCCTCGCCGAACGGCCCGTGAATCACCGGAAATACGACATCAACTGGCTGATTGTTGGAAGAAAGATCTGGCAATTGACCACGGTGTCGGGTCAAGGCCCGGGATTTTTGAACTGAAAGTGACTGGCGAGTAGATGTTGGTAGCAGACTCGGTTGCACTGCCCAGGTATTTTTTTTGGTGATCGTAATCGGCACTAGCTCGTACTTTTCCGGGTTCAAGTTAGCGATAATCGACCGCGCCGACACCAAGCTTACCTCATGCTCGGTATTCGTTCCCCCGTAAATGACCGCCACCCGTATTTTTTTCATAAGGAGCTGAAAGGAAGCTAAATTGTAGCAGCTCACTATGTTACAAACAACTCACCAGGAAAGTGAGCCGAAGAGCGAACGGTTAAATCAGAAAACACCGCCGCATAGGTAATTTTAAGCGTCGTTTCAATACTTTTCCAACAAGTTGACGGACTGACGAATAAGGCTGTGGCCACGCCGTCCGCCACCATGGCCGAGTTAGCGGTTACAAACGTGGCCGCTACTTGGCGGACCGGTTGTTTAGTATGAGGATTAATTAAATGATGGAAGTTGCCTACCCTTCGGTACTTGGGACTAGAACCGGCAAACGCCTGGTTTTTAAGTTCCAACTTCCCAATCACTTGCTTAGTTTGTTGCGGATGTTGCAGACCAACCTGCCACCCCTCACCCGTCTTTTTAGTAGTAGCGTACATGTCTCCGCCGCCGTCAATCAGAAAATAGTTAATATTCTGGCCTGTTAACAATTTTGCCACTTGGTCAATTAAATATCCTTTGCCAAAGCCGCCGAGGTCAAGTTGAGCTCCTTTAGGTTTAACCAGCTTTTTATCAAAAAAAGATAATCGTGAAGTTCGGTAGGCCGTTAACCGCTTCTTGTCTAACTTGAACTGATAGCGTCTATCATAGCCATACGCTTCCAGTACCCCCCCGATTGTGGATGTAAATGCTCCCTCGCTTAAATCTGTCAATCTATTAGCAAACTCTAAAAGATTCAGAAGTTCGTCAGAAACCGGTATCACTCTTTGCTTACTCTCATTTATCCGACCAATTTCACTACTCGGAATAAACCGGGAAAAGCGTTTTTCAAACCGTCGTGCCAGGTTAACCAATTGGTTTTTAACAGCTGGCGGGAATCGTCTGTCCTCAATTAAAACCGTCCACCGGGTACCCAAAGCCGAAAACTCAACGCGCTCCATCAGTTTAATTGCTCTTTAAGCTTTAAAATAGCTTTATTGAAGGCTCGGGTAGTCAGCGAGGCCCCGCTTACCCTATCCAGTTCTCCCACGTTAGTTACTAATTTACCCACCACTCTGTCGCCAACCGCCTCGGCAAATCCGCCTTGATATTCGCTGGCTGCTGCCGACTTACTAATTAAGTAGACGGTCACGTCCTTAATTCGTCCCTCATCATCAAGGGTCAACTGAAACACGTTTTTTTGCTCGCCCGCCGGCGTCGGGTAGCTTCCTATATACCGGTAATATTCACCCTCCTTAATCCAGGCAACTTGTCTTTGACCCAAACCGATGCCTTCTACTCGCCACGCCCTCCCCGGGGGCGATGTCGCCAGAGCCGTACCGACTACCAAAAGAAAGATAATTAAAAAGGCGACTCGAGTTACTTTCATCTGCTTTATACTTTATAACAAGATATAGATAACTTCTACCTTAGCGTTACATAACTACGCAGTAGTTTTATACTATACTAAACACTTAATATTATGGTCACCCCCATCACCGTTACCACCCTCTACCTTGCCATTCTCTATTGCCTTGCTCTTATCGTGAACCGCCCAGTCCCGTTATGGTTTGAGTTATTCAGAGTGAGCGGGCTTATCGCGGGCTTTATCATACCCCATCTCATTTACTCCCGAGTCAAACACTACCCCATCCGCATCGAAAACATCCTTATCACTAGCCTGATAATTCTCCTTATCGCTAGTCGGTCCACAACTCTCTGGGGTATGGTGGTTATCGGCCTAGTAACTTTCCTTATTAAAACCGGTTTACGATTAAAAGGATTACCTTTATTTAATCCGGCGGCAGCTGGTTTAGTCCTCGGCGCTGTCGTTGGCGTTATCCCCAGCTGGTGGGGGGTCAGCCTTGCCCCCCGGCTCCCTTGGTTTGATATTAGTTGGCTAATGTTTATCACCCTTCCGGTCGGCATCTATCTAGCGGTTAAATACCAAAAGCTGCCCACAGTCATTGGTACTTCTTTAGGTTTAATCGTAAGTTACTTACTCCTTAATCGTGAGTTACCTTTAAGGTTACTCTTCGAAGGCACGGCAGCCTTTTTTATTTTCATCATGGCCACCGAACCCAAAACCACTCCGGTTCAAGATAAAGACGAATGGTGGTATGCCCTTAGCCTGGGCAGCCTGATCCCTCTCTTACTTAAGTTTGAAGCTCTGCCCCCCTACCTTACTCCCTTAATTATCGTCAATGGCCTCTTTGCCCTAGAGCGGTTGTTACTAAGTTTTCCAAGCCAAAAGTCCAAGCTTGGCTCGATTAAGCTACAACTTAAACCTGATCTTCCTCGGTCAGGTAGCCAATAATTTCCGGTAAGTTAAGATACCGATGTTTATTCTTCCGAAACCGTTTGGCGGCCAGACCGCTCAACAACGAAACAAAACGGTAAAAGCGAGATTTATTCCTGAGTGTCTTTAATCCCAAAAAACGCACTCTGCTAAATGTCTCTAAGGTATCCGCATCCTGGAGTATTTGGGCGTACAAAGAATATTTTTTATTGAGTCGGCGGAAAGGAAAAGCAAAAGTGTGATGGTAGATAGCTTCCTCCAAAAGATAGCGGTCAGCTTCGCTTAAGCCAAACTGTCCAATTAGGCTCGGCACCACCCGCTTTAATAACCGACTTTCTCTAAAGAAGTTTAATACTCCCGGTTTGAAGCGGGTAAAATGAATATCATGCAGTAAACACGCCGCTTCTAGGAGATCAATATCAATGTCTCGTTTCACTCTAAGGATTGACACGATCAGCCGGGCGTTATCGATGACCCTGACCAGGTGGTCAAAATCATGCAACGGGTCAATGCTTTTGGCCACTTCCCGCCTAACAAAATCCCGAATCTTATGTAACTGAAATTTAGTCACCCATTCCCTCCCTTTTAATGGGAGCCACCGCTACCACTTGATCATTTGCTTTAGAGAAACGCATTAAAATCACTCCTTGTGTCGGCCGTTTTAACTGAGGAATATTTTTGAGAGGCAACTTAATCACTTGGGCTTCCTTGGTAGTCAAAATCACTTGGTCATCATTTTGATCAACGCTTAAAACCGCCGCCACCATTCCGGTCTTGGTGGTCAAAGTCGCTACTTTCACACCCTGACCACCGCGGTGTTGACTGGGATATTGAGCAAACGGAGTGCGTTTGCCAAAACCTTTTTCCGTTACTACCAAAAGGTCATGGAAAAACCGCCGCCGCTTATCTTGGGGTCGCTTGAGTTCCGGGGTCAAGTCTCTGGCGGCAATTACTAAGTCAGCCTTGGCCAAAGTTACCCCCTTGACTCCTTGGGTGTCCCGAGCCGTCGGTCGAATTTGCTTTTCGGAAAAACGAATCGATTTACCCTGATGAGTAATCAAAATAATGTCTTGTTTGCCGTCGGTGACATTGCCCCACACCAACTCATCATCTTCCTTAAGAAGAATTGCAATTATCCCGCTACTTCTAATATTTTGGAATAAGCTAATCGGCGTTTTCTTCACTAACCCCTGTTTAGTCGCAAGCATTATAAACTTATCCTTAATTTCTTCTAGCTTTGAACTGACGGTAATGACGTTTTTGACCAGTTCACCCTGCTCGACATTAATTAGATTAATGATGCTCGTCCCTTTTGCCTGGCGAGATCCCTCTGGTAATTCGAAAACCTTCAGTTTAAAAACTCTACCTTTATTGGTGAAAATAAGCATGCTGTCGTGGGTATTGGCGGTTAAAATGTGAGCGATCGGATCCTCCTCTTTAGTGGTCATCCCGGTCACTCCTTTCCCTCCTCGCTGTTGTGTCCGATAGGCTGTCAAGGGCATCCGCTTGAGATAGCCTGATTCAGTCATCGTGATGATGGTCATCTCTGCCGGCACCAAGTCTTCTTCGTTAAACTCGTCAAGCTTCGACTTAACTAGTTTGGTTCGCCGTTCATCGCCGAACTTTTCCTTAACTTTTTTTAGTTCCTCGTCAATAACCGCGAGTACCTTTTTAGGATGGCTTAGTAAGTCGATTAGATAATCGATTCTGGCTTTGATGACCTTATATTCGTCTTCAATTTTTTGGCGTTCGAGTGCTGCCAATCGCCTTAGCTGCATGTCCAAAATGGCCGTGGCCTGTATCTCGGACAACTTGAACTTTTTCATTAAATTGGTTTTGGCAATGTCGGCGTCTTTGGAGCGTCGAATAGTTTCAATCACTTGATCTAAATTATTAAGAGCAATAATCAAGCCTTCAAGGATATGGGCTCTAAGTTTTGCTTCTTTAA
>Ga0155827_17_pt18 | contig 20427 bp, 19 predicted proteins | sample RifCSPlowO2_01_FD_107481 | JGI IMG/M metagenome (GOLD analysis project Ga0155827, IMG submission 107481) | Microgenomates group bacterium RIFCSPLOWO2_01_FULL_46_13 | reverse complement strand
GATAACATGAAGAATAGCACTCTGTCAACAAGACTGCTAAAGTTGTTCAAGGAGGTTAAGCGGCCTTTCATTCAGACTAGATACCAGATCTTGCTCAAAATCTGGCCCCCACTGATTCTCACCGTAACCAATAAACAGATCAATCTCCTGTTCGAGGGTTGGATGTGGAAGTCTCGGTAACTCATCCGGATCACTAACAAGAAATCCGACTCGAACCAACAAGCTATCAACATACTGATAAAATCGTTCATCTGTCTTTAATCCAGCATGCGTAGCGAGAACCTCACGAAGCGTACGTTTATAATCAACACTAGCCCACCAATGTGCCGCTTCACGGTTAAACCCTTCCTGTTGGTAAGTTTCTTCCCTTTTATAAATCGCTTCTAAAAAAGTTCCCATAAATCCAACGTCTTCAACAAGACTGCTAAGTTGGAAAACCTATCCTTTGTCGGAAATAGTCTCAAGAACTGACTCTACTCTTCCAGTAAATCCAGGCACCAATCCTTCCCCGTCACTAAGAGTTGCTTCAACTGCCATAGGAAAGGTTCGCTCCCAACCTTGACACAAAAGAACAAAACCATGCCTATAATCTAACCAAGGAAATTGCTTTTGTAATACAGCCACTCCGGCATCTATTATCTGATTAAAAAAATGCTCCTGAGGAGAAATTCCCCCTATTGAATCTGAAGATAATGAACTTAACTCTTCAATTAAATGACTACTCATAGGTCTACCTTCGGTTCTTTCATTTCCTCGGCAGAAACCGCTAGGTGCTCACCGCTAGTTGGCGTCTCCAAACCCTTCTCTTGTTGAAAGCTAAACAGCTTCGCCACCATGCTTGAAGGGAAAGTAACCAGTTTGACGTTAAAGTCTGCTGCCAAATCGATGAGGGTCCGCCGGGCATACATCAGTTTATCCGCCGTATCTCTTAGCTCATCCATGAGCTTAGTGATCACTTCATTGGCTTTAAGTTGGGGATTGGATTCGACGAGAACGGTAAGCTTAGGCAGTAGCGTCTCCAAACTTTCTACCGCCTTGTTGACCGTACTGGCTGTGGCTGACTTAGCCGCCGCCTGGACCGCCTTACGAGCATCGGTCAAACTCTTATAAATCTCCTTTTCGTGCTTAAGATAGCCCTTGGCTGACTCTTCAAGATTTGGAATCAGGCTTGCCTGTCGTTTGAGTTGATTCCCAATTTCCTGAATCGAAGCCTTAATCCGGGTCTTAATCGTCTGCAGACTGTTATAGATGCCTAAAACATAAACCAGCACCAAAGCAATTAACCCAATCACTAACCAACTGATGGCCATAACTTCCTCCTTATTACATCAATTAACCTTTTCATTCTACCACATAATCCTCGATCGGTTTAACTAGTCCAAGTACAACCAATTTTTCGCCGGCAACTCTTGCTCAAGCGAGGCTGACAAATTTGTGCAGTTCGCTTGGCCAGACGTGCCCCGAGCTCTTTGAGTCTGAGACGCTCAGAGCCGAAGACTTGTCTAGAGGCTAACAGTCTGACAAGCATTTCGGTTACATTCAATCTGGCACGAAAATCACCATTGCGAACCAACAAATTTAGTTAGCCAAGCTAAAAACTTAGAACAGTGTCTTCCTGAAAGGTAACAAATTCAACCAGTCAGCCAGTGCTGAAACTCTTCCCACGGCCAGGCATTAACAATATCCTGCTTCTTTGCCCACCCCCGCCGCGCCACATCTACTCCGTAACGCATTTGTTCTAATTGATCGGCACTATGCGCATCGGTATTAATGGCTAACTTGACCCCAAGCTTAACCGCTTGCCGCACCAATGTCTCCGGTAAATCCAAGCGCTGGGGAATAGCGTTAATTTCCAAAGCAATGTTTCTTTTAAGACATTCTGCCATCACCGCGTTAAAATCAATATCCAGTTCCTCCCGCTGGTTAATTAATCGTCCGGTCGGATGACCGAGAATCTTAACCTTGGCGTAAAATAAACTCTTAAGAACTCTTTTAGTCTGCTCCTCTTTCTTCATCGCAAAACTAGAGTGGATAGACACGACAGCAAAGTCCAAATATTTCAAGGCCTCTTCTGGAATTGCCAAAGTTCCATCAGGCCTTATATCCACTTCCAAACTATTGAGTACTTTAATTGAACTATATTTCACTTTGTTTTCACGAGTAGAAATTATTTTATCAATATATTCTTTTCTTTCCTTTATCAAAGATATAATTTTATTTTCATTATACGAACTAATACTGGGGTTATGATCACCTAAAGCCAGGTAGTCGTACCCTAATTTTTTTGCCGTCTCCAAAAGCGTTGATATATCATCTGTTCCCGCATCGTGACTGGAAATCCAATAATAATCAGTATGGGTATGCAAATCTCCTTTAATGTCTTTTAGTTCGACTAATTGAGGCAACTTCCTCTGTTCACTTACTTCAATTTCCCCAGCGTTCTCTCTCATTTCCGGCGGAATCCACGTTAACCCCAACGCTTTATAAAAATCCTCCTCGTTGTCATATTTTCGTACTTCTTGCTTCGTACTTCTTGCTTCGTGCTTTATTCCGTGCTCCGACAGTGACTTCCCTTGCTTCAAAGCCAATTCTCTCAAAACAATGTTATGATTTTTGGAACCGGTAAAATGCTGTAAGAGTGATCCCCACTCGGTTGGATTGACCAGTTTAACGTCTACCGTCAACTTGTTAGTCAACTCCAACCGCACTAGTCCTTCCCCGGCCGCCACCAGTCGATTGGCTGCCGGATATTGTTTCATGAAATCTACAACCGCTCCAGCTTGGTTCGTGGCCACCCCAATATCGACATCTCCTACAGTTGGCACTCTCCGCCGTAAACTCCCCAAGGCACTCGCCTTAATTACCTCTGGACAACTAGAAAGATAACTTAAAATTCCCTCTGCCACCTTTTCCGCCACCGGTAATAGCAATCGTTCCGGCCCCTTCTTTTTCAAAAACCCCGTTACAGCCGTTAACAACCGCTCTTGAGATTGCTCCCCAAAACCCTCCAAATCCGCCACTTTCCCAGACTCTAACGCTTTTTTAAGCTTGACCGCTGCCGTTTCCGACTTAGTCAAACCAAACTGCTTACTTAAAGTATAAGCAATTTTTGGCCCCACTCCCGAGATGTCCAAAAGCGCAAACATCCCGGCCGGCAACGGCTTCTTTACTTTAGTAAAGTGCTTTACCGATCCGGTTCGGAATAAATCATCCAGATGTTGAGCTAAATTTGCTCCCACTCCCGGTATTTCATCCAGCTTTTTCGCTTCCCACAGGTCGAATGCCTCGGATGAAAGATTATCAACCGCCACCGCCGCATTCTCATATGCCCGGATTCTAAACCCGTCATCGCCCCGGACCTCCATGGCCGCCGCCACTTCCCGCAACTTCCCCGCCACTTCTTGATTGGAAAAATGATGGGCCATAACCCCATCTTAACACACAAACTTATCCACATCTGGCTGAAAACTCTGCCCTTTAACCGGTCAGTTTATTTTCCTTGAAGAATGAAGAATAAAGAACTTGAAAATTTACCCTGAGCGAAGTCGAAGGGAGCACAGCGAAGGGCGGAGCACCTAGGTCTGGAACCCAACTGTCCTTATAACACTGTCTCATCCCAGAAGGCAACTCCAGGCCAATTGTATCAAAAATGTAACGATACGACTAAATAAAAAAATGCTAAAATGGAAAATAGATAAAACGTATGCTCGAACTATCATCTAATACAATAAAAGCATTGGGAATATTTGGCCGACTCTCCAAAGAGCAGGAAGAATTCTTTGATACTCTGGAAACTAAATACAGCAATAAACCAGATGCCAGTAAAGGGTATGATGTTTTTAGACACTTAACCCTCACGTTTATACACGATGCTTCAATCCCTGATGTACAAGATGAACTTGACCTTTTATACGATTTAAAACGATTTCTTCCTGTCAAGTTACGTGCTAAAAGAGCTTTTGTGAAAGATGAGGTAACAATGCCTGGAGCTGAGCACATCGCGATTGAGTTTGGATTGGAACAAACAAAAGAGCTCGTAGCATTTGTCAGTAACAGAGTCGGAGATAATGCCGTGGCAACACCGTACACAAAAGTTGTTTGGTTTGTACCAAAAGATCACCAACAAGCAGTTATCGATCAACTTTCTAATGTCAAAGAGTTAGTCTTTACTGACTTTTACTTGGTCAGCAATAAACAAGACGAAGCAAATACGATCTATACCACTAATCGTTTCTCTTCACGGGAGAAATAGACCCTACGCAAAAAGCTTAGAACCGAGCGCAAATACCTTGAGGGTCATTTAGGCGATTTTCTACATTACAGGCTATGTTTGGGATACTTGCGATTCTTAGCTCTTTTTTAGCAAGCCGCATAGGGCTAATCGAGCATAGTAGGTGGGTCTTGGAGCAACCGAAGACCTTCTGCGGACTCGACCGGATTCGAACCGGCGATCTCCTCCTTGACAGGGAGGCGTGTTAAACCGGGCTACACCACGAGTCCAAAACTGACCCATGATACCAGAAGCAGTCGGCATAATCAATTTACTTCTTGACTTTTAGTTGGTAAGCCGGTATAAAAAAATTAATCAAATCACCTGCCCGGATGAAAGGCAGGTTTTTTATGGATAAAGCATTAAAAAATCTTTTAAAATCTTTAAAACTCAACGAATCCACCATCAGCACAGTGCTGGGCGGCTTAGTGGTTGTCGTCATCGGCGTTTTACTCTTTAACTACTTTAAATCATCTTCGACCAAAACTGTCGCACCCGAGGAAACTCCGGCTATCACTGAACCAGGAGAAGTCGAATTAATTACTGATGAAGAAGGCAAAATGACTCCCAAAAACCTACCCACCACTCACACCGTCCTCAAAGGCGAAAACTTATGGACTATTTCCGAAAAATATTTCGGCAACGGCTACAACTGGCCCGATATTGCTAAAGCCAATAACCTTAAAAATGCCAACGTTGTCTGGGAAGGCGCCGAACTGACCATCCCCCAAGTCCCCTTACGCTTTGTCGAAAAGACAGGCCAAGTGTCTAGTATTGCCACCGACCTCTCAACTGCCACCACTTATACCGTCGGCAAAGGCGACCATCTCTGGTCCATCGCTGTCCGCGCCTACGGCGACGGCTACAAGTGGGTAGATATTTTTAATGCCAACAAGGACCAAATCGTTAACCCCGGCCTCATCGAAATCGGCCAAAAATTGATTCTTCCCCGATAGGAAGATTAAACTTTCGGATTTGGAACGTTTGACGTTTACTGGAACGATTGACATTCCAAAAACTCCTCCTCCCCGCTAAAACGCAACTCTTATCATCACCATAACTCTCCTACTGATATAATCAGCGTAGGCGACGCGTCAAACGCGTCAGCAACGTTAGACGTTGCGAGATTAGTTGAGCGGCTCAATGCTACCTTCCCAAGGTAGAGAGACGGGTTCGACTCCCGTATCTCGCTCCAGATGAAAATGGTTTTGCCGCGGTCAAAAATTTCTCCTTAAAATCAAGTTTTCCCAGAGTTCGAACCCAAAATTTTAGTGATTTGTGTTTAGCCTGGGAAAATTTTGACCGGTAACCGGAGTCGGACCTAACACTTGTTGTTATTTCTTGATAATCAGCTAATATTTAGTTATGGAAAACCAACCAGTTACCAATACACCTAATGTTTCATCAGCTACTCCCTTACCTAACCAAGTTTCCGTATCCTCACCTGTAAAAGTAAATCTATTATTGCCTATATTATTCAGCACTTTGGTAAGTGCAATTATTTTTGGGGCTGGTGGATATTACCTGGGAAAACAATCCACAAGCAGTTCCCAACCAGCGATAAATACGCAAGTTGAAGCAACTCCAATTTCTTCAATTACTACCCCAACAACCCCTCCTGCAGGAGTAAAAATTTCAGGATGGAAAAATTATTCTGTATCTTCTCTAAATTTGACATTTCAGTACCCCCCAAATTTGGTGGTAGTTACCGACATAAACAATTCAACCGTCTTAGCAGCTGACAAAGAATATTGGGTCGCTATTGACGGTACTGATGTCATGTATTTAGATATGTTTTTGTATTCTTCAACTAAAGATCCATCTGATTGGTGGGATACTGAAGGAAAGGATAAATTTCAAAAGCTGGCAGATGAGATAGGAAATGTAATGTCACCCAAAGCAATTGTGAATTTAACATACAATGTTCAGCCAACAACGTTTGTAGGTAACCAAGCATTAAATGTCACTGTTTCATCAAACTACGAGTCACCACACACGCCAAAACAAAGATATTTAACGATACTGCAACAAAATGGATATATAGTAATGCTCTCATATAATGACCAGGGGACGACTGAACCTTCCATAGATATAAGTAAACAAATCCTTTCAACGTTTCAATTTGCAAACGAAGAAAACTTTTGATTCCTAAGCATTCTTTAAGAAGGCTTAGCTGTAGGACTAAATCTGGCGTGATATATTTTGATAGGTTCGAGCTAAGTACCATCTTTCGCTAAAGCCACAAAGGGCAGAGCGCCTTCCAATTCCCACCTCTCAACTACAAACTACCACTATCAGCTATAATCTATCTATGCCGATGTAGCTCAATGGCAGAGCAGTCCCTTCGTAAGGGAAAGGTTGGGGGTTCGACTCCTCTCATCGGCTCAAGTTCGGCGGGCAGGTAAAGCCAAAATCGGGGGTTTACACTGAAAATTTCAATGAAATTTTCAAGTGTTCGAATCCCACTCCTGGCTCATAACTTGACCGGACCTCAAGAATGTTCTAGTGTCTAACTAACATGACCAACTCCTCCCGCTCCCGTTTAGCCCGCAAAGAAAGCAGCCGCTTAATGCGCCAGACCGTCCTTTTTGTCGTACTCACCCTGGCCATCCTCTTCGGCCTGATTTATTGGGGTATCCCGAGCCTCATTAAACTAGCCGTTTTTTTAGGTGAGCTAAAAAATACTTCCCAACCGGTTGAAAGCCAGGACACCATCGCTCCCTCTCCTCCTCAACTGGAACCGCTTCCCCAAGCCACCACTAGTGCCAAGTTAACTATTCGCGGCTTTGCTGAAGCAAACATCCAAATCAACCTCTTTAACGCCGGCGAACCGGTTAAGGATACTCTGACCGACTCTAGCGGCAGCTTTGTTCTCCTCGATGTAGAACTCAAAGACGGCGAAAACACCTTTTACGCTACCGCTAAAGATGAAGCCGACAACGAAAGTGGCCAATCCAGCCGCTTTACTGTCATTAAAGACTCCACTCCCCCAACCTTAACGGTCAACTCACCCAAAGACGGTAACACTATTTATGGAGCTACCAAGAAAATTCTGACAGTCACCGGCACCACTGATCCCAATAATCGAGTTGTCATCAATGGCCGCTTTGCCCTCGTTGATAACCAAGGCAATTTCACTCTCTCTCTTTCCTTAAACGACGGCGATAATCCCCTTGAAGTCGTCGCTACCGACACTGCCGGAAACCTTACCACCCAAAAGCTTACCGTCCGTTACCTCCCTTAAGTTTCACGAATTTTCTTTCCCTAGTTACCAACCCTTCAGCCGTTATCGCCACCATCCATAGCATTATAAAATTGTAAAACCAGCTGTTATTAAACAGAGCATGCATCGCTACCGCCCCTACACTCGCTAAAAACCAGCTGTCACGCCTTAAGACTCTGACCAATCGATAGCCAAACCACCCAAAAGCCGCCGCTCCCAAAATTCCCGTTGTCGCCAGAATAAATAGATAACTATTATCCGGTCCGGACACATGGTGAGCCAACGGAAAAGAAAAATCAGCCGTCTCGCTTGTCCGATAATTATTAAATCCTACTCCAATAACCGGCTGGGCTAGCCATACTCGAACTGCCCGCCTTTGACTCTCCCAACGCTGCCTGATCGAGAAAACCCGTTCTAACCGTACTCCCTCTCCCCCCGGTCGGGGCAAAAACCAAATTGCCGTCAAGAATAATACCAGACCAACTCCTGCCAGCTTTCTCACCCACGGCTCTTTTAAAGCTAAAACCAATCCCGCCGCCACTAAACTCAAATACGCGCTCCGTGAGTAGGTCAAAAGGAACGTCAACCCGGTTATACCCCCGACTACCCAAGAGTAAATACCAAGCTTCTGTCGAAACTTAAGCACCAGTATTAAAGTTAAAACCAGCAACACCCCTAAAAAATTAGGATCCAATATCGACCCAATAGCCCGGTAGTAATGATCATCCCACCCCAGCCACTTTAATTCTCGCGTATCCGGAAATAAAAGATATTGGCCTATACCTCCGAGAACCCAACCCCCTCCTACTCCCAAAAGCAGGGGATACAAAGACTCTACTAAATCCTTTTTACGAAGCTCTACCAAAAGAGGCAAAAAGCTAATATAGACACTAAACCGCAGCCAGTAGAGACCGGCAAACCAAGTCATTCCCTCCTGAAAAATATGTACTACCAACGATAGTCCCGTCACCCCAATTACCGCTATCACCGACCACTCCAAACTCCAGATTCGTCGCTTGCTAACAAACCACTTAAAAAGTAATAACCCCATCACCACCTCATGAAGGTAAATGGCAATGGTCTGTGTTATTTGAATTCGCTCTAGTTGCCCCAAAACTATTAGACCGAAAACCACCCCTACCCCCACCTGCCACCAATTTAGCCGTTGACTTTTAACCTTCGACCGTTCCCAATCATTTCTCATTGTTCTTTGCTCATTATTCTCTGTTTCTCAAACCATTTAGCTCTCATCATCAAGGAATGCAAACTCATCATCGTGGCCATGACTAGACCAGGGAATCCATCCCACCACCCCAGTCTCACCACATAGTTAAATACAAACTTCCCCATTGGATAAATCAAGATCGCGGCCATTGTAGTCTGCTCACCCTTTTTTAAACGATAGTCTGCCTCTATCGTCGTGTAACGATTAATATCATCCAAAAATAAACTTAGTTGGGGATGGCTAAAGTGAATTAACGGCGAATGCAGTTTACCAACTCGGTTAATTTCCCACACTTCGTGCACTGGCCGCCGCCACCGCCCAGCACTCCTCTTTCCCAGTCTGACCAAAGCGGTAAAACCAGTCTCGCCATACCGTAACCGACTCCCCCAAAAAATATCATGCCTGGGAATTAAAAATCCGTCGTTTTCTCCGGCCTTTATCGCCGTTACTATCTCTTTTTTCAACTCCTCGCTCACCCGTTCGTCGGCATCCACAAACAACACCCACTCATTCTTTGCCTGATCCAAACCGAAATTCCGCTGCCGGGAATAATCATTAGCCAGTTCATGAGTAATGACTCTCGCCCCTGCCTTTTCAACGATTTCTCTGGTTTGATCGGTTGACCCGTCATCAACCACCAAAACTTCCTCCGCCCAGCCAACAACCTGCGGCAATAATTCTTTTACATCACCGGCCGAATTGTGAGTCAACACTATTACGGTAAGCATCTAAAGGTATGGCTACGGTTACCCCATCAAAAAAATATGAAGTCGAATCAACTAAAAACACCTCTTGAGCCTGCGCTCCTCTTAAAAACCAGACTTCCCTTCCTTTCTCTGACTCGGTTATACCCCGCTGCCCCAAAAGAAATCGATAATTATCCATGTTCGAAGCAAACTCGCTGCCTGGTCCATACGATCTTAGTCGTACCCCTTTATCCGCCACCTTAGCCTCCACTAAACCTACAATTAACCTCTGCTCTCCCAAACGAGGTACATGAACGACGCTAAGGGTTCGGCTGGTCGCAGCTTCTGTCAAACCTCCACTCGTGAAAAAGAAAATCGCCTGGTACACTGCCAGTCCCGTTAATCCCACTGCCAATGGTTTTTTCACCAATTTAGGCAGTTGAAACCAAGTCCATCCCAGCCACCAAACAATCGGTACAAATAATGCCGGAAAGTACGCTTCCAAAAGCGCTCCGTGCCAATAAAAAGCTGTTAGCAAAACCGTAATTCCTAATCCTATCACCACCATCGGCTTATAATGTTTAATTAGTTCATGACGCTTCTGCCAAAATGCTATTAAACCCGATCCCAGTAATAAAAGAACCAGAATTGAAACGAATAAATTACCACCAAAGAATTTACTCCCCTGTTCGACAATCGAGGCAGTCACCCCGCCCAGCCTCTCGCTGCTAAAACCGTCTTCACCGCCAGAAGTAAATAATGCCACCAACCGATAGAAAAACCAAGCCACTAAACTGTCTCCCCAAGAAAAGGGCTGGCTAAAAAGATAAATAATTTGCGGCCCAAGACCAACAACCAGACCCAACCCGGCCTTAACCGCCGTTAACCATCCCAACTTTTCCCGCCTCAAATAAAAAACGAGGGGAATCAACACTACCAAAGGCAAAGTCGCTAGCTCAAATTGAAACAAAACCCCCCACCAAAAGGCCGGCCAAAACCAATTCGGTTTCTTTGCCTGCAACCCTCTTATCAAAGCTCCAAAGTAAGCTAGGCTGACCAGAGGAATATAAGCACCATAGAACGGCATTTGACTCGTTAACACCGCCAAGGGACTTGTCGCCAACATTAAACTCGCCACTAACGCCGCCCCCTCTGTTAACCACCACCGACCAACGATATAGACCAAACCGACAGCGACTAAACCACTGCTTGCAGCCAGCAAGCCGACGTTGACGGGATCAAACCCAAACCATTTAAACACCCAGGCCGTCAACCAAACATTCACCGGCCCCTGCCGAAATCTGGAAATGCTGCTGGCAATGCCTAAGAGCGGTACTTGACCAGTAACTATCATCTCTTTCGCCGCCAAAAAATCACGTCCCTGATCACCAATAAACACCATCCGACTTTCCAACTTATAAAATCGTAAAAATGCCGCTACCGATAAAATGGCTAAAAACACCAATTTAGACCAAACCGGAGATTTACTAGACTTCATCTACCTCTTTTAATAAGTCTATAATCTTCTCAAACCGTTTGCCATAAGTATGTTCCCGCTGTGTCCTTCGATATCCCGCCTCTGCCACCAGTTTACGTCGGTCAGGCTGATCAAGAAGGTTGCTAGTAAGCTTTATCAGTTCTTCCAGCGATCGAAAAATAAATACTTCCCGCCTATCTTGATACCACTCGGGTTTACACCGTTCCGCCAATTCCACCGTCCCGCATCCCGGAATTTCAAAGGTTCGTAAATTTCCGCCTATCGGCATGTGTTTAGGCACAAAATTAATCGCCATCTTCGCCCCATTATAAATTTTAGCCGCCTCTTTCCCCCAGGCCTCACCACCATAAACCTGCCTTAGTGCAGCTAATAATTCCACTCGTGGCGGTAAGTAGCCAAACACCCTGAGTCGAAACCGGGATACCAATTGAGCTAATATCTTTTGTCTATCAGTCAACAAACTTCCAATAAATACAACGTCACTCCCAAACTTTCCTCGCTCGCCGCTTGTTAATTCATATTTTCGATGCACCGCCGGCTCAATTCCGGCATACGGAACGGCTAAGGCTCGTCTAGCTTTAAGTTTTAACCAATGCTGGGCGTGAACCGGATCATTAGCGACGATAATATCAAACAACTTTACTTGCTGTCTCTCAAAAGCCGTCGCCGAATTCAGGGGATCCTCTCCGGACAAAAGAGCTAACTTGACTCCTCTCGCCTTCGCCCGCCAAAAAGGAAAAGCCACCAACTCAGACACCCCGCTGCCGACAATGATTATTTCCGGTCGAAACGACTTGATCAGTCTCCATAGTCGAACTGCCCTCACCCAATTTTCTGGATTGAGTCTATACCCTCGATTAATAACCTGTCGGAATTTATGGTAGCTCCCGGTCCACCGCCGTTCCCACCCCAGCTCACTTTTAATCCGCCAGTCGTTAGGGAAAACTACGCTATCGGTATAGCGAAATACTCTGACTGTCTGCCCCAACCGTTTAAGCGCTTGCAACCAATACACTTGAAATTGTCTGGCCGGAATCACCTCGTCATTGGCCCGAAATTGATCAAAATAAGGCGGTACTCTAAGCACTAACAAAATTCTCATGGTTATTAGCTCACTTTTGTTAAACTGGAATAAAGCTGTTCTCTAAACCGCGTCTGTTCAAAAGCCTCATAATTTTTTTCGATTGTCAAACGAGCGGCCTTACCCAGTCGAACCCAGTCTTCTTGATGATTTAAAAGGTAAACCAATCTCTTAGCCAACTCTTCTTCGTCAGCCTCTTTGACCAAAAATCCATTGGCTCCATCCTCTATTGCCTCGGACATACCGCCATGTCTGGTTGCCACCACTACCATCCCTGCCGCCATCCGTTCCAATAGTGAATTAGGTAAACCTTCTTCTACTCCGCCAGCTAAAGTCACCGATGGCTGAATAAAAATATCATACTTATCAACCTCCGCTAACAACTGCACATGCGGCATAAACGGCTTAAATATTACTTTTCCTACCAGGCTAAGATCGTTCACTAGCCGTCGCAGTCGCCCCTCTTCCGGACCGCTACCGATGATAGTCAGTCGAGCTAAAGAAAACTGAGTCAACACCGAAGAAAAAGCCTTAATGGCAAAGTCAACACCTTTGATAGGAACCAGTCGACAAGCAATTAGCAGTCGCGGTCGTTTCGTTGGCAACCGCTGCTTAAAGATAATTCTTGTTAAGATTAGTCCCGCATCCAATGGCAGAATTTTCCGACCGGGACAACCTAATCTTATCAACCGCTTCCGCATCAATTTACTCTTAACGATAATTCTACTGGCTTGACGAAACAGCTGCCGATAACGCCTCTGCCATAACCACTGTGGCCATGGTAGTCGATAAGCATCCGTTCCGTAAAAACTGACTATCAACGGCACCCGTAATCTCCCAGCCAAAGGCAGTAACCGGTAACCGGCCGCCCCGTAGTGGACGTGAATCATTCTGGCTCCAGCTTTCCGACAAATATTCTCATAAAACCGTAAATCTGGCCGACCCCAATCCGCTAACCGCTGTAAGCCTGCCAACGTTTTTCTAAATAGCAATTTTCCCCCTCTCACCCCGGCCATCCCGTCAGTTAACAACGGAAACTTAAACAGACCTCTATAAGGAAATTGCTCCAAATTTCTTTCGTTTCGACATATCACCATTGGCTGCCACTGCCGATGACTGGTTAACTGCCCATATAACCACGGCTCCGAAGGGTTAAGAAAATCCAACATCCCATGAACGACCACTGGCTTTTTCGACACTTTCCGACAAACTGCTACTACTTGATACCCAAAAACACTTGGTCTTTTTCTACCGATAAAATTCTGAAAAGACTTCGGTAACCTGGAAAACGGTTGAGGCAATACAAAATCGCCATCCACCGTTTCTATAAAGAATCCATTCTTAGTCAAAAGTTTCTCTAACGAGTCAAGCGTATAGAAATGTATGTGATCAAAATCACTAAAAGCGGGCGACTCGTCGATAAACTTACCTCGCATCAAATCCCATCGGTATTTCCACCAGGCCGTATTCGGAAACGAAACAATAAATCGACCATCATCTGTCAAGTGTTCCCGAGCGAATCTAACCAATCGCTCCGGGTCAATCACATGCTCAATCACCTCCAAAGCTGTAATTGCCTCAAACTTTTCCGGCAGCCAACCTATCTCCAACCGGCTGATATCGGCTTGAAAAATTCTGTTGTAATAAGGCCTGGCCAGTTTAAGCGCTGTTTCCGAAATATCCAATCCCACTACCCTTCGCTGAACTTGTTGTCTAAGTAAGGCTTTACCCAAAACCCCATCCCCACAACCGATATCAAGAATGGTAGTAAACTCCCTCCCCAAATAGGCCAATGCGACCTTAACCCGTGTCGGTAAATCAGCATAGATTTTGCCGTATGAAAGCCGATGACGCCAATATCGCTGGTAATAGTCAACAAAAAAGTCGGTAATGATGTGAGGTTTTCGCTGCATTAGCGCTTGAGAAGATGATAGGTCTTAAACCACAAAAATGGTTGGGTCAACAAACTGGCTAAAAGAACCGACCCAGCCGTTCCCTCAATCCCCCATCGCCGAGTCAAAGGCATTATCAAGCTAAACATCACTCCGGTAAATAACACTCCGTAAGTAGTGATGTAGTTGGGTTTACCTACGGCTTTAAACAGTGGTCCCACCGCCGTTGCCACCGACCGAATGGCACCATAAATAGAAAGTATTTTGAGTGCCGGCACCAGTGGCAGCCACGCTTCGCCCAAAACCAATCTGGTTAAAGGTTCGGCAAATCCAAAAATTACTAATGAAGCCGGTAACGTCAAGCCAGCTGTTACTCCGACTGTTTTAAAAAAAGCTCGCCGAAGACGCGGTTTATCTTCGATAATAGTTGCTAGGGCTGGAAAACCAACCTGTGATACTACGCTGGTAATTTGAGTAGCCGGCAAGGAAGCAATCTTGTAGGCATTTTGATAGAACCCTAAAGGAGCTGCTCCCAGCACCCGTCCCACCACGATATCGTCTCCCTGATTGGCAATATAGGTTAAGATACTTGATCCCCACAACCAACGACTGAAACGCATCAGCTCTCTGACGCTCTGTCCTACCGGCCTCATCAGCCGTACTCCCCGCGTTAACATAAATGACAATACCGCTTCGACGGCCGCTCCTCCAATTCCGGCCAACACAAATGACCAGACTCCCAATCCCCCCACCGCGGCTCCAACCGCCACCATTAACTCCGCCAAACTCGCCGTCATTCTCAAAACAAACTCTTTTTCCAACCGTAACTCCTTCAAAAAAAATATAGTTCGTGAGTTCCTAAAATTTCGGATCAAAGGAGCTAAAGCCATTACCTGTAAATAAGGTGTCACTCCTGGTTGTTTGAAAAATATTGCCACCAATGGTGCACTAAAAAATAACAGCGCTCCGATAGTTACTCCCCGTAAAACCGAAATTAACCAAGCCGTTGACAAATCTGCCTCAGTCACCTCTTTCTTTTGCACCAAAGCTTCAAACACACTCGTTTCCGAAAACGTCTCCAAAAAGGCCAAACTCAACCCCACAATGCCAAAAATACCAAAGTCTTTGGGAGTTAAAATTCTCGCCAAAACTACGGTCTTAACTACCCCCATTAAACGAGCCAGGGCGTTGTAACTTAAAAGCCAACTCCCGGCAAAAATGGTTTTTTTAGTCAACTGGAGCGGTTGTCTCACCTGCATTGGTTAATTGTACCATCTACCAGGCTAACTTTCTTCGAAACCAAATGAACATTCCGCTTAAAGCCCCACTCATTACTCCTCCATCCGCCACTAACTGAACCAAAGGTAAATAAAGCCATGCCTTCGGCTTTGACACTCCTCTCCAGTGTTTAGCTAAAGGAAACAATACAATATAGCCCAAAAATAAAACCGGATAAAAATAAAACAGCACGTACCGACCAAAGATGGTTGCTATTTTGACAACATGTGGCCAATACCACCCTTCCATGTCTCCCAAAGCATAACCAAAAATCTGCCAAAAGAATTCTTTAAAATTACCTGCCAGTTCCCATTCGACTTTTGCTTCTGGCTCTACCACCATGCCACCTGTTTTTTTTAGTTTAGAAGCAAAATCTAAGTCTTCGCAATTATCCATTTGCTCGTTATATCCTCCTATTTCTTTCCAGGTCTTTTTTGTAAAAGCCAAAGACCTCGATGAAGGCAAAAACGTCTCAGGGTTAAACCTCTCTGGTAACACGGCCACAAAGGGTGCCACGGCTTGCTGCCAAGCAGATTTTGTCCGTACCTGATAATAACCAGCCACCGCGTCAACCCTCTCTTGAATGAGCGGTCTAATCAATCTCTGCAGCCACTTTGGCTGTGGTGTACAGCCTCCGTCGGTTACGACAATAACGTCGCTTGTGGCTGCCTTAATACCTATATTTCTGCCCTTGGCCCGATTCACCCTACCGATAGCGATGGTTCGAACGGAAAGTTCTCCAGAAAAATCCTTAATCTTTTGGACCGTCTTATCGCTCGACCCCCCGTCTACGAGAATTACCTCATCCGGTTTTCTCGACTGCTTTTCTAAGGCAACCAGCAACCGCCCGATGGTGGCCGCTTCGTTTCTGACTGTTACCACTACTGATACTTGAAAGTCTCTTTTCCGTTTTTCCATAACTGCCGATATAGTTTCACTACCTGTTGCCAACTTTGCTCCTTAACCCAATTATGCGCCTCATCCACTCGGCGCCGCCACTTTCCAGAGTTTAAATAATAATCACTGACAGCATCTGCCAACTCTTTCTCATTTTCAGAAATCGCTATCGACTTGGCTTGAGGATGACACCGTAAATAATCTTTTTTAATATCGTTGTTATAAACCGCAAAGATGGGTCGCTTGACCTGCATGGCTTCGACTATCGCTAAATAGCGCGACACAAAAGCTAATTCGAAATCTTGATAATGATTGATCACCGTATCATCATATCCGCGAAATCTTACTGCCAACGAATTTGTTCCACTGTACCGCTCTGCCTCGGATTTCTGAGGCCCATCGCCAAAAACGGTTAATCTTATGCTAATTCCCTTATCCCTTAAAAGTTTTAAAGCCATTAGATACATCATTATGCCAGAATCCTCACTCAACCTGCCGACATAAATAGCTGTAGCTTTAATAGTTTTCCGGTTACCAACCGGTCTCTTATCCACCGCGCCGTAGGTGACTAAATTTGGCCTCGCTCCATACCACTTTCTCATATAATCGCCGACACAAATCGTTCCCGAAGCCAGCAACTCTCCCACCTTCCGTTGCCCAATGGCTGACAGAGTGGGCGATTTATAACCCTCATAACCATGGTAGGTTAAATAAAATCTTTTTCTAAACAAAAAGGGAATAAACCAATAAAAAACATCGTGAATGTGAACAATATCAGCCTCAAAGATTAATTGTTGGTGTGCTAATAACCACTTCCAAATCAACCATTTTTTGCTTTTTTCTAAAGTAGGGAAGACCGGTATTCGAAAAATCCTAATGTCTCCATAAACCTCAAACTCCGCTAAATCTTTCTTAAATCCTTCAGTAACGATGCTAACTTTATTACCCGCTTTTATCAGTTCTTCACTCACTCGCATCACATGCTTCTCCACCCCACCGATGTGAGGGTAGAAAAGACGAGCAAAAAATATAATATTCATTTTTTAACAGTACATCGATAAATCACTACATTTGGTTTCCATCTTCTTTTCAATATTTTTTTTGCAATCAATGTCTTTACTAAGTACAAATTTGGAAATGCAAACAACTCTTTTTTATGGGTTATGTAAAACCCATTCGTATTTATTTCTTTCTCAATCTTACTAGGTGTGTATTTCTTAACGTGACCAACAGGGTGATCCTTCAAACTTCTAGCTTCGTATACGGGAACAGATATAATCAGTTCCCCCCCAGACTTCGCGACTCTATTAAGCTCTTTATATGCTTGAACCGCATCTTTTTGCTTTATATGCTCAAGAACCTCCATACAGTAAATTGTGTCAAACATCCCACTCTTAATTGGCATGCCTACAATTGAACCTAAAACAGTATTTGTGTTAAATAATTTTTTTATTCTTTCAAGACCCTTTAAAGAAATATCCAGAGAATAAAAAACTACATTCTTTTGTCTAATTAAATAAAAAAATTGATTTTCTAGAAAACCCTGTCCTGAACCTACATTTAGAATTAATCTACTTCTTCCTCTGTTAAACCTCCATCTCTTGGCGGTTTTAATCCTATCTAAAGTCATCGGCCCTTCGTCTTCAAGATATTCATCAGCAGTCAAGAGTTGATCCCATCTTTCAGGAGAATTCGGATTCTTCTTCATTTCTCTAACCTTTTTTTCTAACCCTACTGGCTAAAACTAAAAAAAATAAATAAATTGATTGTTGACATTATCTTGGTACTTTGCGATTTTAAAAGTATCTACTATATTGGATTAATAATGAATCATTCAGGAACAAGAATAATATTATTAAAGTTTATACTGATTTCAATAATTTTTCTTGCTTTTACTTCACTCCCTCAAAAAACGTACGCCACATCCTTCTCTGAAAATTTCAACGACGGCGTATTGGACGGATGGATTCTTTCACCAGAACCTGGTAGAATTCTCTGCTCTACACCATGGCAAATTGCAAATGGCACTTTAAGAATCTCTATTAATCAATATGATTGCACAACAAACTTAATGCCAAACGATAATATCTGGCCTTCAGGAATGGGTAACAATTATATTATAGAACTCGACATGTGGATGGTCGATGGCATTGACCATAATGTTGCCTTCAGGTTTAATCCAGGAACATCGCAAGGTCACTATTATGAAGTCCATTTTCAATCACCCGACTTCGTTAATCTCGCCATACCTCAAGGTTCTTCAAATAGAAGAATAAATTATCCAGTACCGAATAAGTCTACCCCTTACCATTTAAAAATTATCGTTGATAATGGCCTTTTAGAACTTTCTATCGATAATAATTTAGTTGTTCGACATGAATATAGTCCACTTGGTGAAATAGCTCCCACAGGAAGATTTGCTTTGCGAGCCGGAACCGGAGTAATTCCAATATCAGTAACATATTTCGACAATATTAACATCACCTCAATACCAGAACCACGACCTATCCACTACCTCTCCCAAACCGACCCGCTGTGGGAAAACGAAACCTACGATTCTACCAACTACACCATCAGTGATTTAGGTTGTGCGCTTGCCTCCGCCGCCATGGTCTTAAATTATTGGAACCTCACCCCTCTCCCTGACGGTTCAACTCTCACTCCGCTCTCTTTAAACCAATGGCTAGTCGATAATGATGGTTACGACTTAAATGGCAACCTTAATTTCTACACCATCGCCAATCTTTCCGAAGAGATTACTAACATTGCCAGTCAATCAGGCACTCCTTTACCATTTGAATCTTTGGAATACTATCGTTTCGATACGCCCTTCTCTTCCATTGAATATGAGAATCTCGTTGACGACTTTATTAACCAAAACCACCCTTTAATTTTCAAAGAAAGCGCCGCGTTAAGCTCCTCCGGAAATCATTTTGTCGTCGCTAATCAAGTCATTACCAGCGGTCAAGAGTACGGCATACTCGACCCCATCAATGTTGATAGAAACCGCTTTAACCAACCACCTGATCAATTATTGAGCGTTCGCTATCTTGCCCCTTCCTTCACTAACTTAAGTGGCCTTTTAATCCAAACCAATGAAGCCGTGGACCTAACCATCACTGATCCAGATAACCACAGTGCTGATAAAAACCAAAATGCCATTCCTGATTCCCACTACCAGTATTCCTTGCCCATAGCCAATTATAATAATCCGCAATTAGTCAGCGGCCAACCGATTTGGGAATTCGACAAAAAGCACCCCGCTTCCGGCCACTATCAAATCACTCTCTCCGCCGTCAACCCCGGCTGGTACGATTTTTGGCTCTTTGCCTACAACCAAAACGGACAAGACTGGGTTTATAAACAGAAAGTCCTCGTCGGTAACCAACCATCACCCTACCAATTAAATTACGACCAAGAATCTGAAACCGACTTTGCCGACCTAAACAAAATCGTTACCTTCCAGAGTCTCACCAACGATATTACCACCCTAAACCAATTGAATTTATTAGATTTACAAGCAAAAAACATTCTAACTAAAAACTTGGAAACAATTAATAAACTCTACCAAACCAATTTTCTCGCCGGCCAACATCTCCTTAGTGTCTTTATCACTAAGCTCGAAGCTTTCACCCCTAGCCTTATTGACCCCCAAGCCACCCTTTATCTAACCGAAGAAACCCAACTCTTAGAAAATTCGCTGGCTAATGCCAACTAACCCAGCGGCGCCTGACCGTAGATAAATATCTCAGTTCCCGGATTTTCTTCATCAGCGTAAACACTTTTTCCCCCTTTTAAATTCGGTTGCACCCAATAGTACAATTGTTCCGCTTCTTCAGTCTTCATGTTAATGCAACCATGAGACATGGGGTGGCCGAAATTACTGTGCCAGTAAGTACCATGAAGGCCATACCCCCGCCATTTAGGTATGTCCTCATTATAAAAGTACATCACATACGGCACATTCGGTAAATAATAATAGGTTCTTAAGGCTTTCGACCCACCCTCCATCTTCGTTGCCCTAAGTTTCACCCAAATCCTAAATCTTCCTGTCGGTGTCCTCCCCCACTTACCCGAAGAAATTAAAAAACTGTACTTCAACTGGTTATTCTCAAACGCCAACAACCGTTGATTGGTTAAGTCGACTTCGATCCGTTTCTGACTAGTCTCCTCTCCTAAAACGCGGGTTGAGGGTTCGGTAATCATTGGCAGTGAAGGTACGGCCAAAACCCTGCCCTCGTATTCGGCTCTGGCTTCGCCGGTCTCCGACTCCAAAACATTGTTAACATTAATAGTGTGCTGGGGCGAAATCGACAAGATGGGAATCCACCACGACCGGGACATCCAAACAACTACTGCCAACAGGGAAATAATACT
>Ga0155827_13_pt1 | contig 23614 bp, 26 predicted proteins | sample RifCSPlowO2_01_FD_107481 | JGI IMG/M metagenome (GOLD analysis project Ga0155827, IMG submission 107481) | Microgenomates group bacterium RIFCSPLOWO2_01_FULL_46_13 | reverse complement strand
CGCTACAAAGATAAAGTGATGGGACAGGGGCGCGAAGGGGCGAAAATGGCGCTAGACGAGAATGCGAAGCTGGCGGCGGAAGTGGAGGCGGAAATTTGGAAGCGGGTAAAGTCGGGAGTGGAAGTGCCGAAAGAGGTAGGGGAAAAAGCGGAATAAGTTGGATATGGTTTTGGTTTCGGACAATCCCGTCAAAGGGCGGTATTGATTTTTCAGGGTTGGTGTAGCTCGGCCAATGAAATTTTTCTTATCTGCAATGGTGTAACTTGAATGTATTCCTACAGACGATAATTCCGCCATCGCCGAGGAAGTTCATTCTTGTATATAGTTACGCCAGGTTTTAAGTCTGGCCAAGCAGATGGCGAAAAATTTATTGGTCTCGCTCATCGGCGTAATTGGTTGTCGTACATATCTACTTTCTTGAGGATAAAAGGATTAGAATGAAATTATGATTGATGAGGGGGAAAGGTTGTGGCAGAGGGTGCTTTATTACATCGGCATTCGGCAGCGGAGCCGGCAGGAGATGGCAATTTATCTGAAAAAGAAATTGAAGTCAGGTCAGTCAGAAGAAGTTATTGATAAGGTATTGGCAAAACTAGAGCAGTTTAATTTGTTAAATGATGAAGAATTTGGACGAGCATGGTTAGAGGCAAAACTTAAGAAAGGGTTTGGTCCGTTAAGAGTTCAATTTGACTTGAGGCAAAAGGGTATAGATAAGAAGGTGGTGAGGGAGTTAATCACTGCGGTCAGTCGGGAGAGGTGGCGGATGGGAGCGGATGAGGTGGTTGCCAAAAAGATGCGGTTGTGGCGGAGTCTACCGACTGATCATCAAAGGCAGAGAGCATTTCGACTAATGACTTCTCGAGGTTTTCCTCTGGACATAGTAAAGCAAGTCGTTGACGATTATCTACAAAAAAGGTAAAATACACTTACTTAGCAGTATGGTTCAGAATTCGTAGGATAACAGGCGATGAAGGTAGAAACTTCTAACGAGCTGTTAGCTTTGTAAACGGGCAAGTCCCGATTTTTCTGTTCCCTGTTAAGCATATCAGTTAACCTTTTAGGTGGAAAATAAGCATGATAGTGGTTAGCCAAATTGAGCGGATTGACCGTTATGCTTTCATGAAAGTGAGGAGCTATGTCTTTATTTCAGACTCTCTCGACCGTTTTTCAGCCAGAAAAAAAGCAGAGACTGCCTTCGTTCCTGGCGGCGCGGAGACCAGCGCCTAAGAAATTACAGGTAATTCCCAGAGTAGAACCGGCGGCAGCAGTGCGGGAGGCGGAAGCGCGGGCCCGAGAGATTATTGTGGAGGCAAAAGACGAGGCGTTAAAGATTCGCCAGAGCGTGGAGGCAGAGATAGAGAAAGCAAAAGGGCAATTGGTGGCCGGGCAGGTAGAAATTCAAAAACAATTGACCAGTGTAGAACGAGAGAAGGCGGTGACGGAGGAGAAACAAAGGTTTGTTTCTAATATGGAGCAACAGCTGATCAAAACAAAAGCTGAGTTGGAAAGTCTTAAACAAAGGTTACTGGAGCGGTTGGAGAAGGTGTCTTTATTGACACGGGATGAGGCGAAGCAGGAGATTCTTAGTCGTTACGAGAAAAGATTAGTGGCTGATATCGCGCGCAGGGTGAAGGAAGCAGAAGATAAAGCGCGGGAAGAGGCTGATGAGAAAGCCCAGGAGATTTTGGTCGAGGCGATGAAGCACGGGGCGCACGATTATGTGGCTGAGTTTACGGTATCGGCGGTGCAACTACCTGATGAGGAAGCTAAAGGTCGGATTATCGGTAAAGAGGGTAGAAACATTCGGGCGTTTGAGCGAGCTACCGGAGTGGATGTGGATTTGGATGAAACTCCAGGAGAGGTACGTTTATCCAGTTTTGATCCCGTTAGGCGGGAAGTGGCACGACAGGCCCTGCTCCACTTGGTGCGAGATGGGCGGATTCAGCCGGCGCGAATTGAGGAGTATGTCAAGAAAGCCCAACAAGAGATAGAGCGAGTGATGTTTGAAGAAGGGCGGCAGTTATGTCACACCCTGGGGGTTTACAATTTACCGCGGGAGCTTATCGTCATGTTGGGAAGATTTAAGTTTAGGACGAGTTATGGGCAAAATATGATTGCCCATACGTTAGAGGAGACTAAGATTGGGGTGGCCTTGGCCCAAGAGCTCAAGGCGAACGTAGATACGGTGAGACTGGGGTGTTTACTTCATGATATCGGTAAGGTGGTTTCAGACGAGGAGGGTAGTCATGTGGAATTAGGGGTACGACTGTTGAAAAAGTATCGGATTCCTCAAGCGGTGATTGATTGTGTTGAGCAACATCATGAAGACAAGGCATTTACCAGTGCGGAAGCGGTGATTGTGTACATTGCCGATGCAATTTCAGGAGCGCGGCCGGGGGCGCGATATGAAAACTATGAAGAGTATGTGAAGAGACTGTCCAAATTAGAAGAGATTGCCAAAAGTTTTGCCGGAGTGGATAACGCTTTTGCGTTGCAGGCCGGAAGAGAAGTGCGGGTTCTCATCGATCCTAAAAAAATAAGTGATGAGGAAGCGTTGAAAATGGCGAGTGATATTAAGGAACGGATTAAGAAGGAAATGACCTATCCGGGAACGGTGACGGTGACGGTGATTCGGGAGTTACGGGTAGTGGAAGTGGCGAAGTAATCGGGAAAGTAGCAAAGGGTTTATTATTCGGGGCTTGACTTAGTCACAAATTTTGAATAGAGTGGATGTATCAGAAAAAATAAAAGTGGGAGGAGCTTTAAGCCCCTCTCTGAGGAGGGAGTATGACCAAGTCGCAACTGGCTGATATCGTGGCCAAAAAGGGTCATTTGCCGAAGAAGGCGGCAACTGAGGCGATTGAGGTGTTTTTGGATGAGGTGAAGCGGACGTTAAAGAAGGGCGAAAAGGTAGTATTGTCTGGGTTTGGAACGTTGTATCTTTCCAAGGTGGCTGACAAAGAGGTAGTGCCGTTTGGAAATGAAAAAAGAAGGCAAACCATTAAGGCCCACAAAGTGATAAACTTTCGAGTAGGTAAACCTCTTAAAAAGGCAGTGTGGTAGGTAGTAAGTAGAGGATAACGATAAGCCCCGCACTGCGGGGCTTTTTGTTGATAGTGGTTATGAAGTGGTCGAAAAAATATCTGTCGATCTATCTGGTTAGCCTTCAGGAGTCAATAAACTACCGAGGGGAATTGTTGTTATGGAGTTTTATGGATGCAGTCCCGTTAGTGGGAATGTTGGTGTTGTGGCTGAATGCGTTTTCTACGGCAAATACGATCGGGGGTTATTCTCAGACTTCAATAATGACTTACTACATTTTAGGTTATTTATATTCGCAAGTGACTGGTTGTCATTTTGATGAAGGGATGAATGAGGAAATTCGGAAAGGCGGGGTGGTATTTTGGTTGGTTAAGCCCATTTCTCTCAAGCGGTTCTTGTTTGTGCAAGAGATGGCATGGCGGACGATGACCATGCTTCTGACGGCATTACCGGTGGGGGTGCTAACAGTGATCATCGCGCCGCAATTGTTGCCGGTGCCCAGTCTGTTTCACCTAGTACTCCTGCCTGTTTTTCTAGTGATCGCCTATACTTTGGAAGTGATGTATAGCTATATGGTAGTGGCGATGGCGTTTGTATTCGAGCAGGCTCGGAGTTTAGAGCATTTGAAATGGATGCTGTCTTGGCTGTTATCGGGAAGTATGATTCCACCAGAATTTATGCCTTCGTGGTTGCGGGGGGTGATACAGTGGTTACCTTTCCAATTTAGGTTTTATGTTCCCGTTAGGTTGACCACGGGTGAAATAGGGGGAGTGGCTATTCTTTGGCAAGGAATGTTGGCGATGGTTTGGTTAGTAATATTATGGGTGTTTGTTCGTTGGTTGTGGCAGAGGAATTTACGATCATTTACGGCAGTGGGGAGTTAGATGGGACGGTACGTACGGCTTTATCGGCTGTTTGTTAAATACTCTCTGATGCGAGCGATGATGTATAAAGAGGATTTTCTCATTTGGAGTGCGGTAATGGTGGGATGGTTTATTCTAACGATTATTTTCTACCAAGTGTTGTTTGCGAATGTAAGCGAGGTAGCGGGATGGACAAAAGCAGAGTTATTAATATTGCAAGGGTACTATTTTGTCTTTGATTTTATTTTGTGGGGAGTACTGTGGCCGAACATGAAGCAGTTACCGATAAAAATTAATAAAGGTGAGTTGGATTACGACTTGATTCGACCAATTAGTGCTCAGTTTATGTTGTCTTTCAGGGAACTTGATTTAGATAATGCGAATGAGGTAATACTGGGAGTAGCGACGATTATCTACGGATTGCGTTTGGGGCAGATTCATCCGGGAGTGGTTGAGACTTTGTTGGCTATAATGACTGTGGTGGCGGCGATCGTGTTTATCTACGCTTTTTATTTTATCAGCATATGCATTGCTTTTTGGTTTGATCGCATTGAAAATCTCCATTATTTTTTTCCCAGTTTTCGGCACCTATGGAAGCAACCGCAATCATTTTACTCAGGCTGGTTGCGGTGGATCTTAACTATTATTGTACCGATTACTTTAGTAACTACTCTGCCTACCGAATGGCTATTGATGCGTCTACCTTGGAAAGAAACAATATTTCTAATTGTCTTTTCACTGGTGGCTTTATGGTTTAGCCGATGGTTTTTTAAAGTGGCGTTACGGCGGTATTCGAGTGCTAGTTCTTAAATGGGGATTTGGTTGGTAAAATAAGAGGATTATGAGTGTTATTCAAATTAGCCATTTGCAAAAGTACTATAAAGTGCACGAAAAGGAGCCGGGGCTAAAAGGCTCGATTAAATCTTTGTTTGCCCGGAAGTATCGGGAAGTTAAGGCGGTGGACGATATCTCTTTTGAGATTGGTGAGGGAGAGTTGGTGGGATTTATCGGTCCCAACGGGGCGGGGAAAACGACGACTCTAAAGGTGCTTTCGGGTCTTCTCTACCCGACCGGGGGAGAGGTGGCGGTGTTGGGGTATACGCCCTGGGATAGAAAGCCGGAATTCCAGAAACAATTTTCACTCGTCATGGGGCAAAAAAACCAATTGTGGTGGGACTTGCCACCAATGGAAACATTTATCCTGAATAAAGAGATTTACGAAGTACCAGACTTACAGTATCGCAAAACGTTGGATACTTTAGTGGAGCTATTGGATGTTAAAGATATTTTGAAGATTCAGGTGCGTAAACTGTCTTTGGGACAGCGGATGAAGTGCGAGTTGATCGCGGCGCTTCTTCATAATCCTAAAGTGTTATTTTTGGATGAGCCGACGATTGGTTTAGATGTGGTGATGCAGAAAGCGATGCGGGATTTTATCAAGGAGTACAATCGTAAATTTAAATCAACTATTATCTTGACCAGTCACTACATGGATGACGTCAAAGAGTTGTGTGAGCGGGTGATTATTATTGATCACGGTAAACTATTGTTTGATGGGAAGTTATCAAGTGTGATTGACCGATTTGCCCGGAATAAGATCATCAGTGTGGTTTTTTCCGGGGAAGTGAACCAACGAAAGTTAGCTGAGTTTGGTGATGTGCGGGAATATGATTTCCCCAAGGTGCGAATCAACGTGCCGCGGGATCAGGCGGCGAAGAAAGCGTCTCAACTTCTTAACGAATTTCCGGTGGCGGATATCATCATTGAAGAGCCGCCGATCGAGGCGATTATTCGAGAAGTGTTTACCGGAAAAATGCGGCCTGCAGGATAAAGGCGGTATTTATTTTTTCAGTCATTGTTTATGATGTTGGCCAAATATTGGCAAGTGACCAAGACGAGTTGGGAGAATGGATTTGTATATAGACTCAATTTTTTGATGTGGCGGGTGCGGTCCGTGATTCGGTTACTGACAGTATACTTTCTGTGGGCGGCCATTTTTCAGCGAACTGACGGATTTTTGAGTTATGACAAGGCAGCAATGATGACGTATATTTTGGGAACAGGCGTGTTGGCGACGATTGTTTTTAGTACTCGGAGTATTGATGTGGGAACGGAGATAGCCGAGGGAGATTTGAGTAATTATTTACTTAAACCCGTTAACTATTTTGCCTATTGGTTTTCTAGAGATTTGGCCGATAAATTGTTGAATATCTTGTTTGTGATTGGAGAAATAGGCCTAATCATTTTTTTTCTGCGGCCACCATTAATCATGCCAACAGCTAGCGGTCTAATCGCGATGTTTTTGTTGGTAAGCATTTTAGCTTTAGTTTTGTACTTCATTTTTAGTTTTTTGGTAAGTGCGTTTACTTTTTGGTATCCAGAGCATAACGGTTGGCCGATACGGTTTTTCGTATTTGTCCTGTTAGAGTTTTTGGCTGGAGGCTTGTTTCCCTTGGATATATTGCCACCAGTGGTTTTTAGTCTGTTACGCCTTTTACCTCCAGCATATTTTATGTACTATCCTTTGCAGGTATTTTTGGGCAGACTGTCGTTTTGGGAAGGGGTAGGGGTGGTGTCAGGACTAATTTTTTGGATTTTTCTGTTGGCGATAGTGCTTAATTTAGTATGGCGACGGGGAATAAAGGTATACGAGGCGTATGGAAGATAAGAGATTTCTTAACCAAATTCAGCGTTGGCGGGTTTATTGGTTGTATTGGTTAAAGAGTGCGGGGTTAACTTTTCAATCGTTAATGGCCACTCGATTTGCGTCAGTGGTATTTGTTGTTGGAAAATTTTTTCGCTTTTTTTTCTTTTTATGGTTTCTTTTGTTACTTAAGGAGCGGATTCAAACGGTTGTAGGTTACTCAGTTGAGCAGTTAGTGGTATTTTATTTGGTGTTCAATTTGTTTGACATGCTGGGTCAAATATTTTATCGAGGAATATATTGGTTTCGTAACGAGATTGTTTCGGGAAACTTTGATTTCAAGCTGATAAAACCTCTTAGTCCCTTGTTTCAAATTATGACTAGCCACACTGATTTTTTGGATGTACCATTATTTATTTTGGTAATCGTTTTTTTGGCGTATTCGATGCGATCGATATCTTTCATTGAAATAGCTGGGTTTGTTTTGTTGACAGTAGTTGCTTTGATGTTGATTACCGCCATTCACATTATGGTGGCGGCAATTGGGGTAATTACCACTGAAGTGGATCACACCATTTGGATTTTTCGGGATTTATCGATGATGGGACGAGTGACCGTCGATATTTATACTGATTTGGTTCGAGGGTTTTTAACTTTTGTGGTGCCGGTAGCGTTAATCTTTACTGTTCCAGCCAAGGTTTTGTTTGGTCTGGTGAATTTTCAAGCTTTGCTGGTGACAGTAGTAATAGCGGGAATTTTTTACTGGCTCGCTTTACGGTTGTGGCGATATGCATTGACTCAATACTCTTCGGCGTCGAGTTAAGAGTAGAAAGTAATGAACCCTTCAACAGGTTCGACAGGCTCACTGCAAGCAGGCTCAGGGTAAATAAGAAATAATGAGTAATGAACGGAAGTGGTCGGGGAGAGGTTTCCTTTTAACTTCTGAGATTGTCTGGTAGAATTCCAGACATGAATACTTATTTTATCAAGACGTTCGGATGTCAAGCTAACAAATCTGATTCGGAGCGGATTGAAGGAGATTATCAGGCCAGGGGGTATCGGCCGGTGCGGTCGTGGAAAAAGGCAGATGAAATAGTGGTGAACACTTGTGCGGTGCGGCAGCGGGCTGAAGATAGGGCCAAAGGCTTTTTGCTTAATGTGGTGAAGCATTTTGAGCAGATAGGGGCATTAAGGCCAAAAGTGATTTTGACTGGCTGTATGACTCATCACGGTAAAGAGAAACTTTTTAAAATGTTACCGATGGTGGATGAAATTTTACCGGTGGGGGAAGTGGGGTTTAATTCGAAGGTGGTGCGAAAAGATAAGCTGCATGGGTGGGTACCGATTTCGACTGGGTGTAATTCGTTTTGTACTTTCTGTATTGTGCCTTACTCACGCGGCAGAGAAAAATCCCGGTCGATGAAAGATATCTTGAGCGAAGTGCAAAAGTTAGCCCAAGAGGGTTACAAAGAGGTTACACTTCTCGGGATGAATGTTAATTCTTGGGGTTTGGAAAAGGTGGGGGTGGGATTTAGGAAGTTACTGATGGATAAAGATAGGAAATTTATACGAGATGACTTACCGACTAATCAGAGTCAGTATCTTAAAGCCAAAGGAATACCACCATTTGTAAGGCTTTTAAAAAAAATTTCTCAAATTGAAGGAATTGAAAAAATTAGGTTTATTACAAGTAATCCTTGGGACTTCCACGATGAATTGATCGATGAGATAGCAAGAAATACTAAAATAGACCGTTTTATACATCTTCCTGTTCAATCTGGGAGTAATAAAGTACTCAAATTGATGAATCGCGGCTATACCCGTGAAGATTACTTATATCTAATAAAAAAATTGCGCAAAAAAGTGGTAAATGTCGTTCTGGGAACGGATATTATTGTAGGTTTTCCTGGTGAGACGGAGGCAGATTTTAGAAAAACGGTGGATTTGGCTAAAGAGGTGAATTGGAAGGTGGCATTTGTGGCCCAATACTCGCCTCGACCGGGAACGGCAGCATGGCGAATTTATAATGACGAGGTGTCGCCTCTAGAAAAAAAACGGCGCTGGCAAATTTTGGATGATTTAATTAATAAACCCCATTTGGACGATAGAAAGTATCTTGTTAAATAGTGGTTTGTTTGGTTTCTGATTTAAAATGGACAAAATTCTTTTTATCGTTGGACCGACAGCAGTGGGTAAAACAAGCTTGGCGCTCAAGTTAGCAAAAAAGTTTAAGGGTGAAATCATTTCAGCTGACTCACGACAAGTTTACAAAGGTATGGATGTAGGGACGGGTAAGGATTTGCCGGAGGCAAGTCAGTATCAAGTATCAAGTATCAAGTATCAAAGGGAAACGGTTGGTTTTTATTTAGTTAAGGGAGTGAGGATTTGGGGGTATGATTTGATTCGGCCTGATGAGGAATTTAGCGTCGCCCATTTTGTCAAGTTTGCCTGGAAGGTGATTAAGGATGTTTGGAAAAGGGGACATTTGCCTATTGTCGTTGGTGGGACAGGATTTTTCTTGAAGAGCATACTTAACCCACCTAAGAGTATGGGAATACGACCGGTAGAAAAACTAAGAGACAAGCTTGAGGGCTATACCTTGTCGCGATTGCAAAGGGAGCTTGAGCGAGTAAGTGTTGGTCGGTGGGAGAGGATGAATCAATCGGACAGACAAAACCCGCGGCGATTAATTCGGGCGATTGAGGTGGCCTATGCAAGCAAGGGAAACAGAAGTTTTTTGCCTAAAAGAGAGAAAACCTTAGATATTCTTTGGGTAGGTTTGACCGCTCCGATACAAAAATTAGATGATAGGGTTTTAAGGCGAGTAAAACTGCGAGTACAAAAAAGAGGAATGACTGATGAGGTGGGGAGATTAAGGCAATTGTATCCCGAGTGGAATCAGCAGGCATTTAGTGCTACGGGTTATCGGGAATGGCGAGATTACCTTGAAAAGAGGCTAACGAGGGAGAAAGCAATTTCACTTTGGCGGCAGAGGGAACGGCAATATCTGAGGCGGCAATTGACCTGGTTTCGAAAGCAAAAGTCAATCCGTTGGTTTGACTGTTCAAAGGTAGAGGCGTATGCGGGAGTTGTCGAATTAGTAAAAAATTGGTACGCTTAAGTTATGGAGAAAGTACAGAGGGTAGAAATATCTCATCGGACGGTGGTGTTTACGGTTTTATTCTTGGTGGGATTGTATTTAGTTTATTTGATACGAGATATTATTTTTTTGGTTTTTTTAGCAGTTCTTCTCATGACGGCGATTAATCCCGTAGTAACGTATCTAACTAGGTATAAAATTCCTCGGGCGGTTGGTGGGAGCGTGATGTTTTTGGTCGTGTTTGGCTTACTTATAAGTGGAATTGCGGCTTTAATTCCTCCTTTGATTAGTCAATCTGTATCTCTTTTCAATCAAATACCGATCCCACCGTCGATAGCTAACGATTTTCGTAACCTCAATATTAATCTTCAGGACTTGGAGGTGATTGCTAACCAACTTGATACAGTTCCTAAAGTGGTTGACGTGGTGGCGTCGGCTTTCTCTGGTTTTATTGCAGTGGTGACTCTTTTGGTGATTGCCTTTTATTTGACGGTGGAACGGCCTAATCTCCACAAATACTTAACTTGGCTGTTTGGTCATGATGGGGCGGAAGAGCGGGCTGAACAATTTATTACTAATTTGGAACAACAAATTGGTGGTTGGGTACGAGGAGAATTAGCTTTGATGGTGGTGGTGGGTTCAATGACTTTTATAGGATTGAAGCTTCTAAATGTTAGTTTTGCTTTACCGCTAGCAATTCTAGCCGGCCTATTAGAAATTATTCCTAATATTGGGCCGGTGGTGTCAGCCATTCCGGCAATTCTGGTGGCTTATTTCACCGTTTCTTTTCCTATGAGTCTAGCTGTTACCGCACTTTATGTTTTGGTGCAACAGTTGGAAAACAATTTTATTGTGCCGATGGTGATGAAAAAAGCGGTGGGGCTAAATCCTTTAGTGACGATTATCTTGTTGGCTACAGGCTTTCGATTAGGGGGAGTCGGTGGAGCAGCTTTGGCTATCCCGATTTTTTTAACAGTTAGATCGTCAATACAGGAATTTATAAAACTGAAAGGGCTGCAAATACGGTCAACTAATGGATAATTTTTTTCGCTGACATTTGATTGTTTCGGGTTTTAATATCTTATAGTATAATTGGGGGGCTTGGGAGTCGGGCAATCGCCCTTCGACTCGCTTCGCTCGCTCAGGGTAAACCCCTTGAGTGGAGAGGTAAGCCTGGGGAGGAAAGTCCAGACAGCAGGAAGCGCAGTGCTTCGTGTAAACGGAGACTCCCCTCTTTTTAATAAAAAGAGGGGGGCTAGTTAGAGCAACAGAGACGAATCCCCTCCTTCGCTATCCTAAAGATGGCTTTGGACGGGGGGTGAAACGGGTAATCCTCCTGGCTGCAACCCTCGAAAGTACCTGAAGCATGCTTCCGCATTCCTTCTTCGGAGGGAGGGTACGAGGTAGGGGCATAGATAGATGATTGCTAGAACAGAATCTGGCTTACGGACTTCCAAGCATTTTCGATTGACAAGTATTCTGTTCCCTTGAATAATCAATAGATTGATAATTTAAGTGGCTTATGACGGTTGTCCAGGCGTTTTTGTTGGGGGTAGTTCAGGGTCTGACGGAGTTTTTGCCGGTATCCAGTGATGGACATCTGGTGATTAGCCAGCGGCTTTTGGGGTTAACGCAGCCACTGGTAGCTTTTGATGTTATTTTGCACTCGGCCACTCTGGTGGCGATTTTGATTTATTTTTTTAAAGATTTTTTTCGTTTGACTCCTCGTTTGTGGTGGTATTTGGTTATGGCTTCGATTCCTACGGCGATAGTGGGACTTTTGGTTGAACCGGTTATAGACACTTTGTTTGGGTCACTAGCGGTAGTAACGGTGAGTTTGTTTGTTAATGGTTTGTTTCTTATTTCGACAACTCGATTACTCCAGCGACGATCGGTGAATGAGTTGAAACAACTCAAATTTTCTCAAGCCTTGGCAGTAGGATTGATTCAGCCGGTGGCATTGTTGCCTGGTTTTTCTCGGTCTGGGAGTACGGTGACGATAGGATTGTGGGCGGGGATGTCTAAAGAAGCAGCGTTTCGTTTTTCATTTTTATTGGCAGTGCCAGCACTTATTGGAGCCCAAATAGTTCAGTTTAACAATGGGAATATATTGCGTGAACTGCCTCTTTTTTCTGTCGGCGTGGGATTTATTGCTGCCTTAGTGACGGGTATAATAGCGATTAAAGTATTGGATGTGGTAATTCGGGCGGCAAAACTCCATTATTTTGGGTTTTATTGTGTGGGATTAAGTTTTTTGGTAGCGTTATGGGCAATAGTGGGATAAAATAACCTTCGACTTGTAAGAAGCGGGTAAATCTTTGATAATAGGGTTGGCCAGGTTTTACCACGGATCTAAATTTTTGTGGAATATTTTTATAGTAAGAAGAATAGAAGGAGAGGTATGGCAAAAATATTATTAATCGATGACGATCCAGTTTTGGTTAAGTTATACACGACGCGGTTACAAACGGATAAGCACGAGGTGAAAAGTTGTGGTAACGGAGACGAAGGGTTGAAACTATTAGAAAGTTTTCAGCCTGACTTAGTGGTGTTGGATTTAATGATGCCTAAAGTGAATGGGTTTATGTTCATTGATGCGTTGCGGGGTAAGCCTGAGTTGCGGACGATACCGATTTTGGTTTTCTCATCGCTTGCTAACCCCGAAAGTATTGATTTTAAATATAAGGGGATAACAAAAGTACTCAACAAGGTTGATGTGACTCCGACACAGTTAGTCCGGACGATCAGCGAGATATTAGCTTCTAATAAGAGCGTTTTATCGAAGCCTGCCCATGATAGCAGTAGACAAACTTAAGTACATTCTTACTGAATCGGGATTTGTATCTTCAGCCGATTTTGATGCGGCAGTTAAGACAGCTCAAGATTTAAACAAATCGGTAACGGATATTTTGGTTTTCCGCGGTTTTATTAGTGAAGATGCAGTGGGAAAGCTAATAGCCGAGTACTATAAAGTTCCTTTTGTCTCTTTAAAAAACAAACTGATTCCTTTGGAAGTACTGGAAATTATTCCTGAGCAAGCTGCCAATTCTTTTCACATAATTCCTTTTAAGAAAGATGAGAATGGTCTGCATTTGGCAATGGAAAATCCAGACGACATTGAGGCAATAGAATTTGTTAAGCGTCGAGTTAATTTATCAGTTAAACCTTACTATTTGACTGCGAGTGACTTTGTTAAAGTTTTAGGTCAATACAAACGTAACATTAAGTCGGTGTTCCAAGATATTATTAAAGAGAATCTTGAGAAGACGAGGGGTGTAAAAGTAGAGGAGGCAGAACGGGCGGCAGGAGAACTGCCGGTAATTAAAATTTTGGATACGATTTTAGAGTATGCAGTAGCGGAGGGAGCGTCTGATGTTCACATCGAAGTTTTAGAGGATTTAGTGAACGTCCGGTTTCGGATTGACGGAATTCTTCACGATATTGTGGCTTTGCCTTTTCCAGTTCATGCGGCGTTAATAGCCCGGATTAAAATTTTGGCTTCGCTTAAGATAGATGAGCATAGGGTACCGCAGGATGGGCGATTTAAGATTCAGGTGTATGAAAATTTTATATCTTTAAGAGTGTCAATCGTACCGGGATTTTACGGAGAAAATATTGTGGCCAGGTTGTTGCCGGAATCGACGAGGCCGTTGAGTTTGGAAGAATTAGGAATAACTGGGCGAGACTTAGAAAAGGTGAAGGTAAATATGGGAAAGCCTCATGGTATGGTTTTAGTGACAGGGCCGACAGGGTCTGGAAAGACGACAACGCTTTATAGCCTTTTAAACATTCTTAATACCCCTGATGTAAAAATTTGTACTATAGAAGATCCAATAGAGTACGGTGTCCGGCGGGTCAGTCAGGCCCAGGTTAACTCGGCTGCGGGTTTGACATTTGCGGCAGGCTTGAGGGCTCTGCTTCGTCATGATCCAGACATCATTATGATTGGAGAAATTCGCGATAATGAGACAGCCGAAATTGCGGTTCACGCGGCTTTGACGGGGCATTTAGTATTATCGACGCTCCATACTAATGATGCGTCGGGGGCAATGCCACGCCTTCTGGATATGGGGGCGGAAGGGTTCTTATTGGCTTCAACAGTCAATTTAATTGTTGCCCAACGTTTGGTACGAAGGGTATGTAGTCGTTGCTTGGTTGATTACAAACCAACGCCAGAAATATTGACAGTATTACAACGAATCTTTAAGCAGGCAGATGTAGGTAAATTCAAATTTTTTGAGGGTAAAGGGTGTGATGAATGTAATCAAAGCGGTTATAAGGGGAGAATTGGTATCTATGAGTTGTTGGCAGTAACCACCGAGATTCGGGAGTTGGTTATCAAGAGGGTTGCAGCTGATGAGATTCAAAAAAAGGCAATCGAGCAGGGTATGGTGACATTGTTGGAAGACGGTTTAAATAAAGCGAGTTCTGGGATCACAACTATTCAGGAAGTACTTCGGGTAACTCGGGAGTAATATGGCAACATTTTATTACAAAGTCATGAATGTTAGTCGAAAGTTTGAGATGGGGTCTTTGACGGCTTCGACCAAGGAAGAGGCGGCGGCTATTTTACAAAAAAGGAACTTAAAGATTTTCTCGATAAAGAAAGAAGCCAAGTCGGTGTTATTTAACCGGTCGATTCCGGTGATAGAAAAGATAACCTTTGTCCGTTACTTATCAACGATGCTTAACTCTGGGATTTCGTTGGGGGACGGAATGGTGGTATTGGAAAATGAGGTGCGACATCCAATGATGAAAAAGATTATCGCCGATGTAGTCTACGGACTTAATCAAGGACAACAATTGTCGACCATATTCGTCAAGTATCCGTCGGTATTTGACCGACTGTTTGTGACTCTAACGCGGGCGGGGGAAGTGAGTGGAACCCTGGCCGATTCTTTTAGCTATTTGGAGGAGGGATTACGAGCTGAATACACTTTGTCGCAGAAAATAAAAGGGGCGCTTTTATATCCAGGGATTGTGTTTATTGCAATGATTGGGATTGCAATACTGATGTTCTTTTTTATTTTGCCCCAGATTGGCAAGGTATTTCTTAACATGAATTTGCCGTTACCTAAGGCAACTCGTTTGTTGTTTTCTACCAGTATTGCGATATCTCAATATACGTTTGTGGTTATTTTTGGTTTGGTGGCAACTTGTTTGGGGCTGTTTCTGTTTCTGAAGAGCTCGAGGGGAAAGGGGTTTATTTCGGCGATAATTTCTCCAGCTCCGATTGTTAAAACCATTATGCGTCAAGTAGATTTAGCTCGTTTTACCCGTATTTTTTCAACCCTCATTCGAAGTGCAGTGCCGATTACTGAGGCGTTGGAGATTGCGTTGGATTCCTTGTCATGGGCGCATTACCGATCTATGGCTAAGGATTTGTCAGAACAGATTCGAAAAGGCAAGAGTATGGCAGATACGTTTCGAGGCCAGAAAGAGTTTCCGTCAATTTTAACTCAGATGATAGCAACTGGGGAAAAGTCTGGTACTCTTGATAAGACGCTGGCTGATTTGGCTACTTTTTACGAGCAGGAGGTGGAAGAGTCAGTTAAAAATGCTACTCAACTACTGGAGCCACTGTTAATGTTACTAGTGGGTATCGGGGTAGGGGCGGTAATTTTATCGATAATTAGTCCGTTATACAGTGTGGTGGGTAGTCTACAGCAAGTTCAAAAATAATAGCGTATAGGGGTTAATGGAGTTAGTGGTTAAGGGTTATTGACTTCGTCCCAGGTGATGATTTCGTAATCGCCGGTGGTGGGGAAATATGGTGGAGGTTTGAGATAAAGGTCGTTGTCATAGGTAATTTCTCGGTTGATGAAGCCGGAATCTGGGCCACTGCCATAATTCCAATAAGATTTTTTGTTACTGATAAGAGAGCCAAACAAAACTAATTTTTCTTTGACCGCGGTACCAAAATTACTGCAGCCAGTTTGGGAATAGTTATGGCGGATGACTTTTCCATTTTGAGCCAGGATGGCGGCATCGATTTCAAAGTTGGTGGGAACGTCGAGAGTATAGTAAATATCGTGTTGGGCAATAAGACCTAAGCCATGGTCTCCGTTTTTGGCCACATAGACAATGTTACCTGGAATCCAAATGTTGGTTTCAAAAGTGTCTATGGGAAAACGGGCAGCAACGACGGTGGCTCGGCCATTTACTACTCCTTCAACCCAAATAATATCCTCGGCAAAATAGATTTTTTTATCGTTCAAATTATAAGTACCAATGAGAGTTTCTTGGAGGATGCGCTGAAAGAGAGTTTCGCAACCATTTTCATCTGAATAACCCCGGCGAGTTTGAGCATTGGTGACGCGGTAGATTTCGACTGTGCCGTTATCCTTAAAAAGGAAATGATAACCGCGGTTGCCGGAGGGACCAAGATAAACACCTTCAGTTTGGGCGGCGTCGCGCATAGTGCTAAAGTCAATGCTGATACTATTGAAATCAACAGGGCTAACGGGAAATTGCCAGAGTTCACTCGGCCCGCCGCTGCCCCAGACGCCGGCTTGTTCTTGGGCAGGCCAGCAGCCAGTTTCGGTGCCGCAGGTGTAGGTTTCTTTGGCGCTTTGGACGGTGGAGGTATTGATGCCGTCTTGGCGAATCCCCCCATTGCTCATGACCCGACCATAAATGGTAAGACCGCTGCCAAACCAAACGTTGGCGTTGTGAAGGAAGGAAAAGCGTGCTAGCGAGGGAATGCCAAATAAAACGGAGACCGTCCGTTTAATTTCGGGGTGGGTAGTGGTGGAACCAGTAGAGGTGATAGTAGCAATGGTAGAACCGGTTTGGGGAGGAGTGATATTGAGGGTAAAGGTGCCATTGATACCTGATTGCGGATCGGAATAGTCATGGCTATATGATCCGTCGGCACCGTTTGGCCCGTCAGAAAAATCGGTGGGGTCATGAGCCAAATGCCAGCGATAGTATTGGATGCCAGCCTCGGCAATCATTAACGATTGATGATAGGCTTCGAGGCGTTGACCAGAAGTGAATTGGGTGGCACCGAGGAGGACAAGGCCGCCGATAGTAATGGTCATGACTATTCCTAAAATAAGAACGATGATAGAAATGCTACCCTGGCGATACTGAGTGAGAAGGTGGTTAGTTAAGGTAACTTTGGTGCTCATAGATTATCTTTGAGGTTTCTTAGGTGAGTAAAACTGGACAGAGTAAAGTTGGAGGGTTGGTAGTTGGGGTTGGTGTTGACTTCCAATGTAATTTTTACCATCCTGGTGCCGAGAAGGCGAGATCCGGCAGGCAGAGGATTGTTGGTTTGATCTTCTGGCCAATCGCCATTGTAATAAGAAAATAAAGGGGTGGTGGTATTACGGATATATTCAGCGACGACTGATTCGGTATCGGCTTCGGTACCAGTGTTGCCGCCTCCTCCGCCTCCGTCTGGCTCGCAGGCGCTGGAATAATCGCCGTGAGCGCGATGAGCAGGCCAGGAAGTTTCGGGAATAGCGATAGTTTCTTCGTTGGGGCCGGGGTTATGACAAATGGTACATTGATCGATGCAGAGGTAGGTGGCGGTACTACCGACAGCATTAAATACTTGCCTAACTAAGTCGAGGCCGACGAGGTAATAGCGGACCCGTTCAGTTTGATTGTCGTTGTCGACATCGCTATAGAAAACGACTTCTTGATCATTGGCTGTGGCTAAGGGGTAGGAGCCGTCTTCACTATCTCGCGCCTCGCGTAATTCCAAGCTCATACGGCGGAGGGCCTGTTGGGCTTGAGTCAGTGACTGGTTTTCTTCAAAGGAGAAGTTGTAAGTGCGCATAAAATAGACGGTAACTAGGAGGGCTCCGGAGAAAACAGCAGTGAGTAGAAAAATGCCGATTAAGAGTTCGACTATGGTGTAACCGAGACTTTGGAGACGTTTTTTAGGCATATAAAGGCATTATGGTGTGGGAGTGGGATTAGGATTAAGAATAAATAATTCTTGAACATCGTTAGAAACAGAAACTGAGCTAGTGGCTTCTATATAACCGGTGAGGGTGATAAGAATATTGTAGGTGGTTTGGTTTAAAAAACTAAAGATGGCTTGACCCAGGTCGCCCCTACCAGTCGGCCCGGCGGATTTAGTAGCGATGGCGGCATCGGTGGCGATGGTAATGGTAGCGTTGGGAAGGGGATTTTTGGCAGGGTCGGTGACTGTCACTACCAAGGAGTGAGGGCTATTGGCGGTGGTGACGAGGGTAATATAGGGGTGGCCGCCGGGGCCGACCGCAAAGGGGTTTAAGGGAATGGAGCCGGCGAAATCGATGGAGCTGTCTTCGGGAATGATTATTTTATAGATATCCCATTCCAGGTTGGAGATGGTGACATTGCCGCCACCGCCAGTGACATAGTTTTGATTTACTTTATAAACCGGTTCATCGAGAGTGTTGGTGCCGACGGTTTTAGTACCTTGGAGAGTAAATTCGACTCCAGAGAAGGGAATATAACCAGATTCTCTAGAGCTGGTAGCAGTGACGGTAATGGTAGCAAGTTGGTCGATAGCAAAGGAGTTTTGGCTGACTTGGCCTTGGTAGACTGAGAGGTGGGGTTTAGCGGGATTGGCGACTTCGGTGGTACCAAAGGTACGGTCGGTTGAGTAACCTGTTTTGGTGACGGTTACCTGGTAGCATTCGAAACAGGGTTGGACGCCGGGGAGATAGACTTTGCCTTCGCTGTTGGTGATGGTGTCTAGATTGACAGCGGGAGTAAGGTTGGGAGCTTCGAGATGAACTTGGGCGCCAGCGACAGGGTCACCCTGGGCGTTAAACACAACTATTGAGAGAGTGCCTAGGCCACTTAGGGTTTCTAGGCCTTGGGGAGCGATGTCGGAAAGTAGAACTAAGGGTAGACGTGATTGATAGGGTCCTCCCCATTCGACTGAGACACGAATACGCTTATAATCAGTGGGAATACTATCGGTTTCACCCAGGCCATCGAAGGGGTCATCGATGAAGACAATATTGGTTTTGACGGTGAAATCTTGGCCATTGATAGAGATTACTTCTTCTTGGGGGAGGCCGTTGGGGACATTAGGTATACCGCCGATGGTACCAACGAGTGCGTATGGTAAGTTGCGGGCTGTTTCTAATTTTTCTTGAGCGAGGGCGGCAGCGACGGTACGGACTCGACTTTCGCCGACGGTACGGAGAGTGATTTGGAGAATGGTAGCAATAGCCGTAAAAAAGATACCTAAGACGCCGAGAGAAACCACAGCTTCCAGTATGGTAAAACCGGTTTTGCCTTGAATTAGGGGGCGGGCAGTTTGTTGCACAACTTAATCTTACCAAACGGAGAGAAGAGAAAAAACTGTGAATCTTAGCTGTCTAGTCAGTTGGTAGAGGTGATGTTAAGATAGACGTATGTTGTTCCTGCCCAATGCGTTTTTTTCACGAAGAAAATATTTCGGTCTGGCTATAAGCGGAACGGCTATCCGTGGTTTGAGCGTTGGCAACAACGGTTCCTTAGTGTCTTATGCTCAGGTGCCTTTGGCGGAGCGGGTGTTTGAGGGGGAGGTAGTTAATCAAGCGGCATTAGTAGTAGCCTTCAAGCAACTATTAGCCCAGGGAAAATTTGGAACCGCCTACACGTCGGTGACTTTTCCTGAACGGTACGCGTATTCTAGAGAATATAAATTGCCGACTTTACCACTTGATGAGGTGGGAGAGGCGATACACTGGCAAATTGAACACATTTTCCCTTTCTCTCCAGAGGAAATTTATACTGACTGGAAACTTTTGCGTCAGGATGAGAAAGGGACGGAGATTTTGGTGGTGGCAGTTCAAAAGACAATACTTGATGGGTTGCGGGCAGCTATGGAACAGGCAGGGCTTTACCCGCTTAGTTTTGAGCCTTCGGCGGGGGTGTTGTCAAGAATGCTGTCTTTTGAAAAGCAGCCGGTCATAGGGTTGGTGGAAGTTGATAGTAGAGGGAGTACTGTAACTTTAGTAGATAAAGGAGTTTCCCTCCTGACTACTTCCAGTCCTTTGGCCAGTCACAAAGGAGATTTGGTGGCTTCGGTTATGGAAGCGGTTAATTCGTTGACCAAATATTATGTGGAAAAGAGAAAAGTACGAGCTGATAGTTTATTTTTGTACTTAACAGGAGAACGAGCTGATCAGAATTTGGTAACAACTTTAATTGGTAGATATAGACTCAAAGCGGGTATCTTACCGATTGCTTCGGTGACACCACCGTTCCATTTGGCGTACGCGGCTAGCTTAACTCGGGTGTTGGCGCCAAGAAGTGAACAGAGCATAAACCTGATACCAACGGCACTCCTTAATGTTTATGAGGCCACGCACAGTCGGAATATTTCTCGAGCCACATTTAATATGAGTTTTGCGGTGGGGGTAATATCACTTTTTATTATGGTGAGCGTAGTGGGGTGGTTAGTGTGGGTTCAATCTAGTACGGCGGCAGAGTTACAACAGTTACAACAACAAACAGCGAATAGCGAATTTCCGGTGGGTGAGATTGTTTCTAAAGCCGAGCGAATTAGAGTTCTTTTTCCATATAAACTGATGCCTCAGCAAGAATTTATTGAACTCTTGTCATTGGTGCCGGCGACAATTCGAGTGGAGAGTATTGATTACTTGGCAGATAAACAGTTGTTTAAGGTGGTGGGTGTGGCACAGAATCGGCAAGAGTTATTAAGATTTAGGGAAGCGTTTGACTCTTCGGAATGGTTTGATGAGGTTCATTTACCTTTAGGAGTGTTTGAGACATTGGAAAATATTAACTTTTCGATTGAGTTTAAGGTGAAGAAACCGGCGGTATGAAGGTGAAATCGTTAGAACAGCAGTTACGTGGTCAAGCCAGAAAATTTCAGTTGATGACGAGTGGTTTATTGGTATTCGTGGTATTGACTACATTCTATTTTTGGATTTTTACTAAACAAAGACTAAATAATTTCCAACAGGTTCGTCAGCAAGTTGAGGATTTGAAGGTTAGTTTTCAGAGTAGAGATAGTCTTAATCAGTTTTTATCACAAAATCAGGATGGAATTAAGTTGGTTAGTTTAGCCTTACCCAATGAAGACAATGTAGTCGAGTTTGTAAGTCAGGTGGAAAATTTATTGGCGGTGACGGGATTGACGGGATCTCTTAAATTCAGTTCGATTGTGCCAGCTAAAGCCAACGATCAATTGTACATACCGTTTATTTTAAAATTGCAAACGGGTGTGCCGCAGTTTTTGGACTTCTTAGCGCGGTTGGAAAAGTTGCCGTTTCTGGTGCAATTGACGGGGGTAACTATAACCAGTCCTAACGGAATTGCTGACATAACCGATATTACTATTGGAGCGCGGCTCTATGTACAAGATCCGTTTCAAGATTGAGCCATTACTATTTTTGTTCTGGGGAGCCCTGGCGATAAGTTTATTAATGCTAGGCGTTAATTGTCTGGCATTGATTCGGGTAGTGGCGGCTACAGCACGGTCAGTGAAGCCAGCGGCTGATGTGGGGATTGTTCAACAGCAGTCGATTATGGAGGCACTAGATCTTTTAGGGGAGCAAGTCCTTATCATTGACAAGGTGAATTAGCGTTGTTACACTGAAATTACTTGATTACTACCAGAGATATATTAGAAGGGGGGTGAAACCATGAAGCAACGATTAAACGTCGTTTCTGCCTGGCGGAAGGGTTTCACTCTCATCGAACTGTTAGTAGTGATCGGAATTATTGGTATTTTGGCAGCTGTGGTTTTGATTGCGGTGAATCCGGGAAGACAATTTGCCTCTGCGCGCGATACGCAACGGAGAGCTGATCTTTACAGTATTACCAACGCGGTGTATCAATACGCGACTGAGAATAATGGTAATGTGCCGACAACAATTACCACGGCTCGACAAATTATCTGTTACAACCCGACGGGATGTCCAGCAGGATTTTCTGACTTGACTATTTTGGTACCGACGTATATTGCGGCGATGCCGGCTGATCCAAGCACCGGCACTCAAGCAAATACCAACTATTCGATTTGGCGAGATGCTAATGGTCGGGTTGTGGCAACTGCTTCGGGCGAACTTAATCCAGGTACGGTTATTCAGGTGACCCGGTAAAACGAAGATAAATGAAATAGAACCCCAGGATGCTGGGGTTCTGTTTTTTGGCTCTAGTATCAAATTTCGGTGATTGTTAAGATAGATTAGGATGAGGCGATTGATTAAGTTACCTAGATTGACTGCGGAGCGGATGGCTATTGCAGGACTAACAGTGTTAGGGGTCTTTTTTACGCTTACCAGTTTAGTGTTGTTGCAGGTTGGGCGTTCCTATCAATCTCAAATTGCAAATGAAGCGTTAAGGCAAGCGGAAGAGGAGAGGGGAGGACGAGTAGCGATCCGGCGTCTTACTTTACAACGGGGGGAGGGTGAGGAAGAGGTAACGATTGAAATTCTGCCTGACGGTACAATTATCAAGACGACTAAAGATGGGAAAAAGACGGCTATGTTGGGCTTGGGGCAACTGCTTTCCATTTTCGGGATGTTAACAGATGATGATTTAGCTGCCTTACAATCGGGTAAAAAATATGGAGGGGGCGGGGGAACGAAGTATATACTGACAATAGAGACAAAGGAAGGGGAAGAGATAATTATTGAGGTAGTGGTGGGTGGTGAAGATGGAGACAATGAGGTACCAGACGAAATTGAGGAAATTATCGAGATAATTGAGGTGATTGAGGAACAAGTGTTGGAGTCAACACCAACTCCGGTTTCCCAGCCAACACCGACTTCGGGAATACCGCAGGCGAGTCCCCAGCCTACGCCAACTCCGGTAGGGACGATTACGCCTTCGCCTTCGACGTTGCCAGCTTATTTAACTACACCGCCGTTTACCTGTGAAGACTTAACTCTATTTAAAAATACTTCCGTCAGTAATACAATTTGTTCTCCGACAGCGCCGTAAGCTATGCAATCGTTACCACTACAATCAATTATATTGCCATATTTTCCTAGGGGAGAGCGGATAGAGGCTAATCGTTGGCATGGGTTGATAGTGAGGTTGGCTTACGTTTGGTCGCTCATCTTTTTGGCGTTAGCTTTGGTAATTTTTATAGATGCCCTAGCTTCTGATATTGTTGTCGGTGGGCTGGGGGCGTTGATGATGTTTTTATTTGGTTTATTTGGAATGAATTTGTTGTACAGAATTTTTTTAGTGATCATGAGAGTGGATACAGAATCAAAAGTCGGATAGGATTTTTAAGGAAATCGGGCCATGTTGGCGAAGATAACATCGGCGGCAACTGCGGGTCTAGCGGCGGTACCTATTGAAGTGGAAGTTGACGTGGCGAGTAGGGGACTACCGAGTTTGTCAATAGTCGGTTTGCCAGACAAGGCTGTGGAGGAAGCTAAAGAAAGGGTGCGAGCAGCCCTTCATAATTCGGGAATAGATTTTCCGCCAAGGCGAATTACGATTAATCTGGCGCCGGCAGATATTCCAAAGGAAGGGCCGGCGTATGATTTACCTATAGCTTTGGGAATTTTATTGGCATCAGGAACGATTGAAGCGGATCTAGCAAATTCTTTATTTGTAGGAGAGCTTTCTCTTGACGGGACGGTGCGGTATGTCCACGGAGTCTTACCGATGGCGATTATGGCGAGGGAGGAAAAGTTAACTAGTTGTTTTGTGCCCATAGCCAATGCTTCAGAGGCGGCGGTGGTATCGGGGATTACGGTGTTACCGGTTGCCTCTATTAAACAACTTATTAATCATTTGACGGGGGTAGCAACCATTGAGGAACAATCGCACCGACGGTTTGAGGATTTAAAACAGCAGATTCAAAGCGATTTTGATATGGTTGATGTTCATGGACAAGAGACGGCCAAGCGGGCTTTGGAGATTGCGGCAGCGGGGGGACATAATATGTTTATGAGGGGCGTGCCCGGGTCGGGAAAAACCATGTTAGCACGGACCTTCCCGACGATACTGCCTGATTTAACTGAAGAAGAAGCCTTTGAG
>Ga0155827_17_pt33 | contig 24424 bp, 21 predicted proteins | sample RifCSPlowO2_01_FD_107481 | JGI IMG/M metagenome (GOLD analysis project Ga0155827, IMG submission 107481) | Microgenomates group bacterium RIFCSPLOWO2_01_FULL_46_13 | reverse complement strand
TGCCCCGACTTTTACGTCGGGGCTATCTGTCTTATCTATGGTTTCGCTCATCGATAAAATTTTTGGTCTGGTTTCTTACGATGTCGGTATCGATTTAGGTACCGCCAACACCATGGTGCTGGTTGTGGGTAAGGGTATCGTCGTTAGGGAGCCATCTGTGGTTGCGCGCCATAAAAAAAGCGGCACCATTTTAGCCATCGGTTCCGAAGCCAAACTCATGGTCGGCAAGACTCCTGAGAGTATTGAAGCCCTAAGACCCCTAAAGGACGGTGTTATTGCCGACTTTGATGCCGCCGAAGCCATGCTCAGTCACTACGTCCGTTTAGTCCACCAGGACCCCTCCTCCCGTTTTAAATTGCCCCGCCCCCGAGTGGCTGTCGGCATTCCCTCCGGGGTCACCGAGGTTGAACGCCGAGCCGTCCAGGAAGCGGCTTTGTCAGCCGGCGCCCGCCAGGCTTATTTAGTTGAAGAACCTATGGCCGCAGCCATTGGCGCCGATCTGGCTGTTGAAGAACCGGAAGGCAGGATGATGGTCGATATCGGCGGGGGCACCACCGAAATCGCCGTCATTTCTTTGGGGGGAATAGTTTTAGGTCGTTCTCTCCGAGTCGCTGGCGATGAGCTCGATGAAGCCGTGACTTCATTCGCTCGCATGAAATATGGTTTAGTCATCGGCGAGGCCACCGCCGAACAAGTCAAAATCGCCGTCGGTTCTACCTTCCCTTTTGAAAAGGATAAAAAACCATTACAAACTGTTGTCCGTGGTCGGGAACTCGAATCCGGCTTACCCAAAAGCCTCAAATTTAGTAGTACTGAGATCCGCGAAGCCTTGGCTCCGACTATCCGCCTGATTGTGCAAGAAATTACCGACGCTTTGGAAGAAACCCCACCCGAACTTGTCGCTGACATTTTAAAAAACGGCATTGTTTTAGCCGGAGGCACCTCGCAATTAAGGGGAATCGACCGAGTCATTGCCGAAGCCAGCAAAATGCCGGTCTGGCAAGTAGAAGATCCCCAAACAGCCGTGGTCCGCGGCTGCGCCAAAGTCCTACAAGATCCTCGGCTTTTGAAAAAAGTCAAAGTCAGCGGCGGACTCCGATAGGGATTAACTAATTTTTCTCATTTAACCTGTACTACTTAGCCTACTTGTGCTACCCTCAATCTTGGCCTATAAACTGTACCTTACGAATCGTGAGTCATGAATCAGCTAAAACCAAGACTTGCCAAACTCATTTCCCGTGTCTTTGAACCCATTATCGAAATTCCTCTCTTAATTACTATTTCCACCATGGTCGCCTATCTCAACGGCTACCGCTGGCGCTTCCTAGCTTTCCTGTTGGTAGTTGACGCCGTTATCCCCGGCCTTTACTTTTTGTATCTCCTCCGCTCCAAACGCGCCCAAGATTGGGATATTACTGTTAGAGAGCAACGGTTGCCATTATTTTGGCTGTCTGTAGCCACTCATTTTATGGGAGTGATCTTGGCGTTTTGGTTAAACCGCCAGCCTTTGGCCAACATTCTCTTGTCCTTTTGGTTTCTGGCTGTAATTTTTACTATTATTACCCAAGTCTATAAAATTAGCCTCCACACCGGAGTCAATACCACCCTAGTCATTTTTAGCCTCTATCTTTTCGGCAGCCGAGTCTGGTGGTTACTCGCCTTACCGGTCATAGTCAGTTGGGCCCGTATCGTCTATCGCAAACATACACTGGCTCAAGTAGTTTTCGGCGGGCTAGTTCCCGCTATCATCTTACCGCTTTCTTTTTACCTTCTCGGCGTCAAGTTTTAATTCTTTTAACTTCCAAACATCATCCCAAGGCACCAGGCCGAAAGTATGTTCTTTCTGTAAGAAACATCATACGTAAGTGTGTTCTTTCTGTAAGAAACATCATACGTAAGTGTGATATAAGTAATCTGCTTTATGGCTGCTAAAGGTGAAGCCACCACCGTCTGGTTAATTTACCTAATTCTGTCTCTATTCATTCTGGCTATCGATAGAGTTGGTTGGTTACGACCGGCTCGGGCAACTACCGAAACAGCGGTTAATACCATCTCCAAATCACTGGTGCGAACCAAAGTTTTAGTTTCCGCTCCCTTGGCTGCCATCAAATTTGCGGTCAATGGCAGCCACCGCGTCGCCGATTTAGAAAGCCGTTTGGCCGAAGTTTTAGTTGACCAGGCCAGATTAGAAGCGCTCGAGAAAGAGAATGAAGCTTTACGCCAGTTGGCGAAACTGAAACTTCCGTCCGACCCCACCTTATTACCAGCCAGCGTCGTCGGTGGTTCTGATATGCTGATACTAGCAGTCGGTGAGCATCAGGGGGTAAAAGTGGGCCAGACAGTGATTAGCCCCACCGGCATCTTAGTTGGTGAAGTCGTCCAATTATCGGCGGTTACCAGCCGCGTCAGAACACCTCTCTCCAGCGACGCCAAAATTCCGGCCCGGGTCCGCCAAAAAAATTTTGCCGGCTTAATCTCCGGCGAGTCCAGTCAAGTCAAATTTTTGAAGCTGGAACAGGATGAGGTAGTTTCCCGAGGCGACACCGTTATTACTTCTGGACTTGAGGGCAACTTTCCGCCGGGAATTGTCATTGGTCAAGTTTCGGCTGTCGCCGGTGAACCCTCGGCCATCTATCAAGACGTCAGTGTTGATTGGCCGGCTGTTGCTCCGGCCGCCGTCGTTTTCGTTATCATGCCATGAATCCGCTTATCGTTATCGCTAGTTTACTCATTGCCCTCTTTATCGATCGCGTCAGCGGTACTTTTTCGGTTACCTTACCCTTGGCAGCTGTTCTTTTTACCCTCGTCTCTTTCAATAACCGTTCAAAAATTGCCTTCATCATTGGCCTAGTGGCCGACATCTTTATGGGCACTCCGCTGGGAGGTAGCGCCCTCCTGTTTTTGGCCGTGGTTTATGGTCAAAAGTTACATCAAAATCGGTTTCCTCTCGATTCCTGGTGGTCAATAGTCAGTTGGGGCTTGGTTACGGCTGTCCTCGGCCACTGGCTATGGCATCGACCTTTGCCGGGGTTAGTTCTGGCGATGGAAGCCCTCTTGGCCCTGGCAATTTGGCGCCTACTCCATTGGTGGCAATTAGTCAAACCCCTCGAAGATATTTATTTAAGGGTTAAAATTTAACCATGGGCTTTCCAAAGTTACGCTCCCGTGTCCGGCGCGCGGTTAGTTGGCAAGAAATATTTATTCCGGGGGGCCTCCCTCCTGACAAGTCACCCCAGTACCTGATTCGCTGGTTCCAAGTCCTGGCTCTTTTTGCCCTGGGAGCAATTTTCCTCAAATTGGTCAAGCTCCAAGTAGTCGAAGGAGCCAGCTTTAGGCATCGGGCTGACGAGAACAGGGTTATTACTCGTCGTTTAAGCGCCAACCGCGGCGCCATCCTTGACCGAAACGGCCATTCATTAGTCCGAAACACCCCCAAGTACTACCGGCTTAGTCCGGACTCGCTTATTACCAAAGACAAATTCGAGCCCATCGACCGCGACCAAGCCCTTTCCTTGGCAGTCAGCGACGATCAATGGATTTTTTTTGTGAGCGCCAGAGATTACCCTTTTTCCCGCGCCCTTGCCCCAGTCCTCGGTTATGTCGGTCAAATTGATGAGGCAGAGCTAAAGCGTTTGGCTCCGACCTACGTTGCTGGCGATGTGGTCGGCAAGTTGGGCATCGAGGCGGCCTACGAAGCAGTTTTGCGCGGCTCTCCCGGCTTGGAAATGATTGAGGTCAATTCTATCGGTGAACTCATCCGTACCATCGGCCGCCAGGATCCGCTTCCCGGTCAGGACATCCGTCTTAGCCTTGATTTGGGTTTGCAGCAACGAATATACCAACTACTCGAAGGCTACACCGGTGCTGCCGTGGTCAGCGACCCGCAAACCGGAGAAATTCTGGCTCTCGTCAGCCGCCCGAGCTTCGAACCCAATAATATTGTTGGTTCACTGGCCGAACCCAACGAACCTTTTTTTAATCGAGCCATTGCCGGTAGCTATCCGCCTGGCTCCCTATTTAAAATCGTTACTGCTACCACCGGTTTGGAAGAAGGCGTCATCGACTCTGACTTTACCGTCGAGGATACTGGTGAAATTCGGATCGGCGAGTACCGCTACGGCAACTGGTACTTCGATCAATATGGGAGAACCGAAGGCACTGTCAACCTGGTCAAAGCCATTCAAAGGAGTAACGACATCTTTTTTTATAAGGTGGGAGAAGCAGTTGGCCCGCGCCTCCTGGCTAAATGGGCCAAGTTATTTGGTTTGGGTCAACCTACCGGTATTGATCTTATCGGTGAAGCCGACGGCTTGGTACCCACTCCCGAGTGGCGGGAAAAATTTATCGGTTCCCGTTGGTTTCTCGGCAATACTTATCACTACGCTATCGGTCAAGGTGACTTACTGGTCACCCCCCTCCAGATGAATCAAGTGGTGGCCGCCATCGCTAGCGGCGGCCAGTGGTGTCAGCCTCAACTGGTTAAAACCAGCTCGGAAAACACTAATTGCCGGGAACTCTCTCTTAGTAGCAACACCATTAGCCTCATCACCGAAGGCATGAAGGCCGCCTGTCAAACCGGCGGCACCGCCTTTCCCTTTTTCGATTTTTCTTCTCCCGTTGCCTGTAAGACCGGTACCGCTCAGTTCGGTGATAAGGAGAACCGGACTCACGCCTGGTTTACTGTCTTTGCTCCGGCCGACAACCCCAAGATAGTCGTCACCGTTATCTTGGAAAAAGCCGGCGAAGGTTCCCGCGAAGCCGCCCCTATCGCCAGAAAAGTGCTCGATTACTGGTTCAGTCAGCATCAGTAAACTTTGATTGGGGTAATTACCTCTTTTGGCTGCTTTAAACTACCCTCCGAAATTACCCACCAACACCGAAAAGTCAAACACCGTTACCCGACCGTCGCCGTCGATGTCCCCTCTTAAATCTCCGCTGGTCAATAAGGAAATCCAACCGACTACGTCTAGGGAATCCACATCGCCGTCTTGGTCAATGTCGCCTGGCGGATAGGGGATTGTGAATGATCCGGGAGTAATGCGGCGTTGGCCACCGACTTCATTACAACCGTCAACCACCACTTGCCAGTAATAGGTACCGGGACTAAATGTCCTAGGATAGGCAGTGCTTCCGGTCACATTTTCGTTAACGACATTGAGATAGCGCAGGCTGCCGCTGGGTAAACGTTCGGGGCTATCGGAGACATTAAGATACACTGCTTCACTATTGGGCGGCGTTTCCCAACTTAAGGTTGCCGTAGTGTTATTGATGACAACTGGATTTGCGGCCGCCGGACTTAACCAGCACGCTGGCGGCGTATTCAAGACGTTAATAATTGCGTCAGAGAGGTCACTCGGAAAAGTGATCGATTCGTAACTAAAGATATTCACAATTTTATTGTTGTCATAGTTAAGCGTATTGTTAAAGGCGGTGAGCCAGGGGATAGCCGGATTCATATTCCACCATTCGACAGCTCCCCAGGGCGTATTGTCTAATTCGGCAATCGCGGTGGGGAAATCAAGCGCTTCTTCCGGGTTATAGGCATAGTCGTAAAAACTCCAGCCCGGAGTGGCAACCTGAGTTAAGGAGTGGGTATAGTAGTACGGCTTGCCAATGCCGTGGGTAAACAATTTATTCCGCGGCAAACCCATGGCAGCCACATGATTTACCATCTCATTGATGTGAAGGGACATGACATGGTTGAGCGTGTCTTTGGTTGGTTCACCAGTTGGCGGATAGCCATAACTTGTTAGAGCAGCGTACCCAAGTTGGACGAAGCCGCCATCTAATTGGTTCCAATCAGCCGGAATATTTGGGTCGAGGGCAGGATCTTGGTTGAGATAACTATTTCCGTCAGGATAATAGTAAAAATTAGTGCCGATTGATAATTCATTGTCAATTTCCACCCCAGCCAGTAAATATTTTCGGTCACTGGACAGATTGTTGTACCAACTGACAATTCGGGGAATGACTGAATTTAAAGCTGCCTTTTTCGCTTCTATATATGTCCGGCTACCGAGATTGGGTTGCGGTTTTACCCGAAGCTGGCTGCCCCAATTCCGCCAGGAGATTTTGATGGCTTCGTTGGAATCCCAACTGGTCCATTCGACATTATTTCGATTATTGGGATTATAACCCGGAAGACTGGGATCCCACCAATTCCAGAGATCCGGCCGATTATCCCACCAGAGAAAGCCGTCAAGTTTAAGATAAATCGGCATGTCTTTTGTCTCGGCGATATTGAGTAATCGATCTATATCTTGGATTTGGATATCTTGGCTTAGATCAAGCAGCCAGACTGAAAAACTTACCCCAAGTTTGCGGTTAGTTGTACCGTTGGTAGGGATACGCTCACGGATTTCGTCAATCGCCCGCGGATCCAGAGTGTTCGGATCTTGAGGAAACCAGCAGTACTGGGTAGATCCGGGCGGACAGCCGGTCGGAGTTTTGTTAACCAGGAGATATTGAGGATCAACCGGCACCGCCCAAGCCAAACCTCCGAAAAATCTGAGGCCGCCAATCAAAGTAATGAGAAAGATTAACACTCTTAGTCGTCCGTTAACGCGCATAACACCATCTTTACATGGCGCTTCGCGAAACACAAGCCGGCCCACTCACCTCAAAGAGGTTTTCTCCGTGATAGAGTAGGACTTGTGGTTAATAGCATAAAAAAATTATCACTTTTAGAAAAAGCTCACTGGGTGGCGGTAGTAGAAACCATCGGCATCGGCCCGAAGTTATTTACTCTGCTTTTAAATCACTTCGGTTCAGCCCGAAACATTTGGCAGGCTTCGGCTGATGCGCTCCACGACTGTAAAGTCAGCCCGTCAGTTGTTAACGCTCTCCTCAAACATCGTCAGGACATAGAACCGATTTCCCACCTAGATAGATTAAAAGCTTTGGGGATCACGGCCGTCTGCCTCTTCGAAGCAGACTATCCAGCCAATTTGAAGACCATTGACCGACCGCCGCCGGTTCTATTTGTCAAAGGTAACCTCACGCCAGGCGATACTCGCGCTCTGGCAGTGGTCGGTACCCGTAAACCCACCAGCTACGGCCGCGAAGTCACCGAAATTTTCGTCAAAGATTTAGTTAACGCCGGCTTCACCATCGTTTCCGGTTTGGCCTACGGCATCGACGCCATTGCCCACCGGACAACCTTGACCGCCGCTGGTCGCACTTTGGCAGTTTTGGGCGGCGGCCCGGATAACGTCTATCCGGCTGACCACCGCAGTTTAGCCGACGACATCACTAACCATGGTGCTCTCATTAGCGAATTCACTCCCGGAGTCCACCCTTTAAGGGGTAACTTCCCGGCGCGTAACCGCTTAATTTCCGGCCTAAGTTTAGGCGTCCTCGTCATTGAAGGTGAGTCTAAAAGCGGCACCAAACACACTGCCCATCATGCTTTGGAGCAAGGTAGACCTATCTTTGCCGTCCCTGGCCCCATTACCTCCCGACTCTCCGACGCTCCTACCGACCTTATCCAAAAGGGGGCCATCGCCGTCCGCTCGGTCGAAGATATCGTCAATCATCTTAAACTTTCCCTAACACCCCCAACCGCTACAGACCTTAAACCAGAATTTGCCAACGACTTGGAAAAGATTATTTATCAAACCTTAGCCCTCGGCGAACAACACATCGACGATCTTGTCAGAGCGCTCGGCCGCACTACTGCTGAAGTCTCGACCACCTTAACACTTATGGAACTCAAAGGCCTTATCAAATCCACCGGCGCCGGCATCTGGCTTAAGAAAACTAGGGTATAGGGGATAGTAAATAGTATCGAGCTAACAACTTATAGCTTCGTTCTACCCTAATCTCTAATCACTACTATTATCTATCCTTACTGTCCATAGCCGACCACAAACTGGCCAAAGTCAAAAAGATCCACTCGGCAATCACCGGTTAAATCAGCTGGCTGTCCACACCCCTCACTCCCATAGACTCTCACTAACCCACCGAAATCCAGGTAGTCGACGTCGCTGTCATAATCCAAGTCTCCGGGCAAAGCTGGCGTCGGCGAGGCCAACGCCCGCTGGTAGACCCGCACATACTCCACCTCAAAATAGCTCGGAAAAACAGTCGAAGGGTCAGGCGGGCCTGGCCAATTACCGCCCACCGCCAAATTAAGAATTAAATACAGGGTATTTGAAGCAATCGTGGTTGGATCGGTGTAACGCCACCATTCGACGTCGTCCACGTACCACACTAACGCGGTCGGGCTCCATTCAATCCCAAACGTATGCCAGCCGGCCGAAAAGTCTGGCCCTGCCCGACTTGTTCCCACATCGCCGGAAGAACCATTGGGATACAAAAAGTGATAATTCATGTGCTGCACATTCGGTTCCTGTCCCAGTATTTCCATCACGTCTATCTCCGGTCGGGAAGTATAGTCGCAGGGAGAGTTAGAGCAATCAACAGGCAGCAGCCAAAAAGCCGGCCACAACCCCCGACCCGAAGGGACTTTGACTTGCGCTTCAGCGTAGCCGTACTGAAAAAAGAACCCCGGCGGCTTGACATATTTTCTGCCACCCGTCATCACCATCCCCGACGTGTAGTTATAAAGCTGGCCGTTCCACCCCACCATGTCCCGCCGTTGTGCCCGAAGCCGCAACCGCCCATTCTCCACGAACACATCAGCCGGGTTGTACAGCTCCAGCTCCTGGTTGGTTTCAATCGAACACGTATCAGTGGCCCACCAGAAGCAGGTATGCCAGCTAGCGGTATCGAGGCTCAATTCGTCAAACTCATCATTGAAAACTAAGTTCCACCCCGGTTTATCCCACTCCGCTGCCTGGACAGAGCCAGCCAGGGCCAAAAAAGATCCGCCAAGCACGCTTACCAGCCACAGTTGTGGCAGTCTACTTTTTTTCATGGAGAGTGACAGAGATTGAGTTCATCATACGCCCTTTAACACTCATGTTCTAGTTGACAACCCCCGTATACTTTGACAAGGTTAAAAAATGTATGGAATTAGTTATCGTCGAATCACCCACTAAAGCTCGTACCCTCGGTCGTTTTTTGGGTAAGGAGTATCAGATTGAAGCCAGCATGGGCCACCTCCGCGATCTTCCCAAAAGCCAATTTGGCATCGATGTCGACCACGACTTTAAGCCCGAATACGTTATTGTCAAAGACAAAGACGCCGTGGTTAAAGGCTTAAAAGCTGCCGCTGCCAAAGCCGATCAGGTCATTCTGGCCATGGATCCCGACCGGGAGGGGGAAGCGATTGCCTACCACGTCAGATACCTTATCAAAAATGCCAAGCTAAAAAGTAAAAAGTCAAAGTTTCAAAGAGTAACTTTCCACGAAATCACCCAACCGGCCATCGAAGACGCCCTTAAGCATCCTCACGATCTTGATCTCAAACTGGTCCACGCCCAACAAGCTCGTCGAGTAGTTGACCGTTTAGTTGGCTACACCCTCTCGCCGGTACTGTGGAAAAAGGTGCGCCGCGGTTTGTCAGCCGGCCGGGTTCAATCCGTTGCCGTCAGGTTAATCGTCGAGCGCGAGCAAGAAATCAACGCTTTTAAACCACAGGAATACTGGCTCATTTTGGTTAACTTAAAATCGCAAAAAGGCGAAGCCTTCACTGCCGAACTTATCAGCATTAACGCCAAAAAAATTGTCGTTGCCGGTAGTCAAACTTTAGAAGTTAGCCAAACCGCAGCGGCCAAAGAAACCATCACCCTTCCCACCAAGGCCAGTATTGAATCGGTAATTACCGACCTCAAAGCCAGCCGTTACCTCGTTACCAACGTTGATCGCCAAGAAAAGCACCGTTCACCCTACCCACCTTTTACCACTAGCACCCTGCAGCAAGCCGCTGCCAATCGCTTCGGCTGGTCCGGTAGACAAACCATGAAGCTCGCCCAAGACCTCTACGAACAAGGCACTATCACTTACCATCGTACCGATTCCGTTAACCTTTCACCCTTGGCCGTTACCGCCGCTGCCGAATTTATCAAAAAAGAGTTTGGTCAAAATTTTCTACCCGAAAAGCCCCGTTCCTATAAGACCAAAAGCAAAAATGCCCAAGAAGCCCACGAGGCCATTCGCCCGACTGACGTCACCGCTAAAGAAATCCACGATAGTTTTACTCCCCGCCACCAAAAACTTTACCAACTCATTTGGCAGCGTTTCCTATCTAGCCAAATGGCCGACGCCGTCTATGACGCCACCACCATCGATATCGAAGCCACCCCAGAAAAATCAACCAATAAATATGGCCTCAGAGTCACGGGTAGCATCCAAAAGTTTTCCGGCTGGAAAAAAGTCACGGGCCTTGATAACCAAGATACCATCGCTCCTAGCGTTGACAAAGGGGAGACCTGCCAGTTTATCGATGTCAAAAGCGAGCAAAAATTCACTCAACCGCCGCCCCGTTACTCCGATGCTTCCTTAGTCAAAGCCTTGGAAGAACGCGGCATCGGCCGGCCCTCTACCTACGCCCCAATTATCTCGACCATCATCGACCGCGGCTACATTGAAAGAACTGACCGCCGTTTTTACCCGACGTTGGTGGGTCAGGCCGTAGTCAAATTCTTGCTCACCAACTTTGACTCGATTATGGATTACGACTTTACCGCCGACATGGAAGAAAATCTCGACCGTATTGCCAGGGGCGAAAAAGACTGGGTGCCGGTGGTAGGTACGTTCTGGAAGCCTTTTAAGGAAAAAGCGGAGCAGGTAGAAAAAAATTCTAAGCGCGTTCCCGTCCCAGTGGAAAAAACGGGTCAAAAATGCCCCGAGTGCAACCAAGGCGAAGTAGTGATTAGAAGCGGTCGTTTTGGCAAGTTCTTAAGCTGTAGTCGTTTTCCAGATTGTAAATACACAGCCAATTATCAAGAGAAGGTTGACGGCCTCAAATGTCCTGGCTGCGGTCAAGGCGACGTCGTCATCAAAAGGACTAAAAAAGGTCGCCAGTTTTACGGCTGCTCCCGCTACCCGGCTTGCAAATGGGCCAGCTGGACCAATCCGAAACAAGGGAATAGTGAATAGGGCAGAGGGGATAGTAGAGAGAGTTTTTAGCAATCAGTGGTTAGTTTTCAATTACCGGTAATTAATTGTCAATTATCAGCCATCGGTAAATCTACCTCATTACTCATTACTTTCTACTTTCTATTCATTGTTATTTATTGTCCTTGACACTGCTTTAGTAACTTGTCTATATTCGAAGTGAGATGGTCAATTACGAGTCAGCCTACGATTATGTTATTCATGGCCTTCCAGTTCCTGCCGAGCTCGTAACCCCAGTTGTCACCACCTTAGTTCCCAAAAACGCCGTCCCCGACCTCCTCCGTGGTACTGGTTTTGAACCAACGACTGTAATGGGAATGGTCAACTCATTGACAGCCGATAATTTTTTAGGCAAACCTTAACTTTATGCTTCAAGGTAGTCTCGAGGTCCACTATGGCCCCATGTTCAGCGACAAAACCTCTTCTCTCATCGACCTCTATTTAGAGCTGGTAGCCCGTGGGGACAACGTTGTCTGTGTCAAACCCTCCCTCGATAATCGCTACGGCGACGATGGTAAGCTATATTCACATAATGGCAGGAGTGCCCCAGCTTTTCTAATCGACGGCCAAAAGCCAGAGTCGATTTATCAACTGTTTCCGCCAGGGTGCACCCATCTCATTGTTGACGAATCAAACTTTTTGCCGGCGGCGGGCATTGATATTATACGAAATCTTCTCGATCAGGGAGTCAATATTTATGTAGCTGGGTTGGATTTAGATTTTTCCGGCCAAAACTTCGGGTCAACTTTAGAATTAATCCAGTGGGCGGAAGCTTTAGCAGCCGAAGGTCGCGGTGCGGTGGTTAAACACACGGCTATATGCGACGGTTGTCAGGGAGAAGCAACTATGTCTTACGCCAAACAAATCATGACTAGACAAGTTTTAGTCGCCGCTGCCGACGGTTACGGCGCCGCTTGCCCTAGCTGCCACCCAACCCTAAACCGGGGATAAAAAGGCTAAATCGTTTCCCCCTTCTCCAAGCCCTTTTCTTTTCCGCTCAAACCATTTACTATTATAGCGCTTATGAAGGTATACTTCGGCGCTTCCGTCACCTTAGACCGTTCTCTCTTACCGATGTATCAGAAAATAGTCAGCGAGATTAAAAGTATAGGTCATACCGTCCTGTCCGAGTATGTCGTTGACCCCAAGCTTCAAGCCGGCGCTGGTTTAAGCCCAAAGAAACTTTTTGCCCGGGAAACCGCCACCATTGATAAAGCCGACCTCATGGTCGCCGAAGTCACTCTACCGAGTTGGGGCACCGCTTTTTTAATGGAACACGCTTTAAAAAAAGGCCGACCGGTTCTGGCTTTGTTCTTTCAAGAGGCAGACCACCCCTTACCCCTCATGATTCAAGGCCATCCTGACCTCTACGTCGCCCACTACGATGACGATTCCCTCAAAAATGTCCTCAAAAAAAATCTAGACCACCTCGAACAAATGAAATCCCGAAAGGGAAAACTTATTGTTATCGACGGCGCCGACGGTTCCGGCAAAGCCACCCAAACCGAGCGCTTAGTCGCTTATTTCAAAAAGCATCACCTACCGCATAAATATATTTCCTTTCCTCGCTATAAAACTAGCTTTCACGGCAAACACGTCGGCCGCTTCTTAAAAGGCGAGTTTGGCGGTAACGGCGAGGTTAGTCCCTACCTGTCGTCTTTGGCTTTTGCCCTGGATCGCTTGACCGCCCGCGACCAGTTAGTCGACTGGCTTAAAGAGGGCAACCTCGTCATTGCCGACCGCTATGTCTCGGCCAGTTTAGCCCATCAGGGTTCCAAGGTTTCTTCAGAGAAACGAAGTTCGTTTCTTGATTGGCTCTATACCATGGAATACCTGGAGCACAAGTTGCCCAAAGAAGATATCGTTATCTATTTATATGTTCCCCTGGAAGTTTCTCAAGAACTAATTAAAAAACGGGGGAGCGCAGATATCGCTGACAGCGACCTTGACCACCAAAGCCGCACCATCACTCTCTATCAAGAATTAGTCAAAAAATACCCCCATTGGGTGATGATTACCTGCGTTGACAAGAAAGGTAAATTGCTGGCCATTGACGCTATCCACCAACAAATTCTTGAGGTTCTTCGCCAACGCCATATTCTGCCATCTTCCTCTTGACAAATATGTAATGGCTATGTAGACTTTCGGGAAAGTGGTTTGTCTAAGACACCCACTTTTGATCCAAGCAACGAGACCCTCCGAAGCTTAAGCGAAGGAGGGGTGACACCAAGTTTTCAAAGGGGGTGTTTTTTGTTTAACCAAACAACTCCTATCATCATTTGTCTTAAAATTTCTTTCCGAAAAGAGCAGAAAGTCCCGCGCCTAAGCCGCGCGGTTTTTTTATGGGACCAGACCAGAGTCAGTATCTAGAGGCCAGAAAAAAAGAGAGCAGAGTTCCCCCTTTGTTAAGGGGCATCGGCCGTGTTTTTGTCGTCACCGACAACGACAGTAAAGTTGCCGCCACGACAGAGTGGTTAAATACCTTTGGCATTATCGTTGGCGAAGCGTCACTACCGATAGCACCTCGACAGAGTAGTCGACGCGAGCCAGACTGGACCAGTGCCATCAAAGTTTCCCGGCATAAAGTTGAATCGTTGGTGGCTGATCTCGAAGGCGAACCCGGTCCCGAAGCCCTGGTTATCGCTTCGGACATCGTGGTCTGGATAAACGGTCAACCAAGATTTAACCTGTCTCGCCAAAAGATAACCGACCCCCAGGATCTTTGGGTTAGAAACTGTAACCACAATGCTGTTCCAGGAGACAAGTTGCGTTTAGAAGAAGCTGATTTGATTGCGACCTTTACTCAGCCAGCAGCAATTTGGTGGGACGTTGCCGTTTCAGTTTCTCGGAAGGGATTACGCCTGACCGCCGCCGACCGGTTTTTGGCAGAAACTAAACCTTTACCAGCCCAGCTGATCAGGCAAATTTTTTGGAGTGACGTTCCTGGCAGCGTCGGTCGTAACACCCGTTTGCCCCTTATCGATGACGACAGATTAAAACCTTACTTTACCGGAATGGTGAGTTTTCCTCTCACTCTCTGTACAGATGAGCTGGGTAATTTCCACGACTGGCATGAAAACTGTACCAGTGATTTAGTTCATGACTTGTTATCGGTTGAAACCATGAGAAATCAAGCCGCTCAAGCTATCCTCGGCGGGATCTTAAGCTCAGAACGCATGGCAGAGTTAGCCAAACAAAAACCAAAAACCAACCCCAACGGTTGGTTTATGGTGTAAAATAATACCATTGGTGCCTTACTATAGTTTTAGTTAGTTAAAGATTATGGCTACACTTCCTAGACAGCCAGACGTTGTAATTTACCAAATCAAAGCTGTTGACTGTGGAGCGAAACAGGCAGAACTAATTAAGCCTGCAGACCTTCCCCCAGGCACCGCGCTTGCAGAGTTCGTTAATTTATTAGGATTACCGTTATTTAATCTGTCAAATGATTTGGAGCCGGGAACGGAAGAAGAACAGCAAAAAGACATCTTCTTACTCAGCGAATCGGAAAAAATATGAGTTCCTACACCGTTACTCTTATGACCAGAAAGGAAACCACTCCCTTCACGTCAGCGCCATTCCGCAATGCCATAGAACCAGTGAAGACTCAAGAGATCCCCGCCAATACTAGTCTTGCCCTCAGACTGGAAAATGGAGATGTTATTGGTCACGTCATAAATTATGCTGGCCAACTCCTCGTTGTTCCTTGCCGCACCAAAGACGGTTACGTCTACGTTTCCGAACACATCACCTACAACCCTGTAGTCTTAGACGATGAATCAGCCCATGTCCATCAAAACGGTAATGTCACCCAATTTTTCGAAGTAGCAAGTGTTGGGTAATCACCCTTTCATCCCTTTACTCCCGCAGTGTTTATTCAAGACACGTCGGCAGTCAAAGATCACCCCAATCCCGCTTTCCCCTAAGGCGTAGAATCGTATACAATACTTCCAGTATGTTCGACACCCTGCTTTTGAAGTTGCCTCGCGACACCGAAGTCACCCCGGAAATGGCCAAAAATTTTTTGGCTGGCGTCAGTGAAGTGGCCAGCCGACCAGGACTCATCAAGCATCTTCTCGGCCAGCGGCCGGTACCTTTAGCCTTAGAAATTATTAGTTTTCACCAGCAAATTCAATTTACTATTACCTGCGGTCAAGCCATTACCGAATTTGTCAAAACCCAACTCCAGTCTAATTACCCCCTGGTGGTCGTCGAAACCATCGCCGACCCCCTCCTAAATATCGCCCCCGTCTCTGTCGGCAGACTCTCTCTGGCTACAGCCAATTATTATCCCTTGAGTACCGCCAAAGACTTCCGCGACCTTGATCCCTTAGCTTCGGTACTTTCGGTCATGGCCAAAGCCGAAGCCGATGAGGTAATGATGGTCCAACTGGCTCTGGCAAAAGCCGGCAGTAACTGGCAACATCATGGTCAATCGGCCATTGATAAAGGTCGGCCGGGAGAGAAACCCGAACAAACTAAGGCCCTGCCCGAACAACAACTTATCAGAGATAAAATTTCCTTTCCCGGTTATTATTTCACTCTTCTATTGGCAGCCACCCACAAATCTCGTCTGCGCGAATTGGCCAGCGCTTTTCAGGTCTTTAGCCGCGCCGGGGGCAACCGTCTTTCCTTATCGGTGCCCCTCTTTAGTAAGCGAAAATTGCTTCACGACCTCCAGGGTAGACGAGCGGTCGGTAAACAAGTCTTAAATATCGACGAGTTAGCCACTATTTGGCACTTGCCCGGAGAAAAAATCAAAGTCACCGGTATTGCCTGGGGCAGTGCGATTCTGTCCGAAGCCCCGGAAAATCTGCCCTTGGCTGAAGGCAAGACAGAAGCAGAAAAAGCCACCATCAACTTTTTTGCCAAAACTGTTTTTAAAAACAAGGACGCCGTCTTTGGTATCAAAGACGCCGATCGCCGCCGTCACCTTTGGTCTATCGGCAAAACCGGTACCGGTAAATCCACCCTTATTGCCAACATGGCCATCGACGACTTCAAAAAGGGGAGAGGAGTCACTGTTATCGACCCCCACGGCGACCTTTCCGACATTCTTCTCGATTATATCCCGAGCCACCGGGTCAACGACGTCATCTACTTAAACCCGGCTGACAAAGACTACACTGTCACCATCAATCCGTTGGAAGTCGCCAGTAGGGAAGAGCGGGAATTAGTGGTTTCTGGCATTGTCGCCATTTTCCACAAACTCTACGGCTACTCCTGGGGACCACGCTTGGAATATATCTTAAGAAATTGTTTGTTGACCTTGACGGAAGCGTCCGACTCTACTCTGGGAGACGTGATTAAGCTTTTGACCGACTTTAAGTTTCGTCAAAAAGTCGTCGACACCATCAGCGACACCGTCATGAAACAATATTGGCTGGTCGAGTATGCCCAAATGCCAGAAAGACTTCGCCAAGAGGCCATCGCTCCCATCTTAAACAAAGTCGGCCAATTTGTCGGCTCGCCCCTGATCCGCTCGGTCATCGGCTCACCTAAATCTTCCGTCAGCATTGATGCTGTCATAAACGAAGGCAAAATCCTCATCGCCAATCTCTCCCAGGGAAGGTTAGGCGAAGACAACGGTGCCCTACTTGGGGCCATGCTCATCACTAAGTTTCAGCTGGCTTCCATGCGTCGGGTCAATGTGCCAGAAGAACAAAGGCGGGACTTTTACCTTTATGTAGACGAGTTTCAAAATTTCGCCACCCTGTCTTTTGTCAAAATTCTCTCCGAGGCCAGAAAATACCGCTTGAATTTAATGATGGCCAATCAATACATCGCCCAAATTCCCGAAGAAATTATCAAGGCAATCTTAGGCAACGTCGGCAGCTTAATAACCTTTACCGTCGGCGCATCCGACGCTTTTCTTTTAAAGCGCGAGTTTTCCGAGGTTTTCTCCGAGTCTGACCTCGTTAACTTGGAGAACTACCAAATTGCCGTGAAGTTAATGATTGACGCCCACGCCAGCCGTCCCTTCCTGGCTCACACTTTGCCTTTGCCAGTCTCCAAAAACCAAAACCGTGACAAAGTCATCCGTGTCTCCCGAGAACGCTATTCCAAAAAAAAGTAAAATTTTAAGCGGAGTAAACCACCTTCCCAGTATTTTACTCAATTGAGTTACTTAAAGTACAATAGAGTTATGGCTAAAGTATTTGACGGCAAAGTTTTTGCCGCTAGCAAAGAAATCATTCTCAAGAAAGAAGTTAAAGCCTTGCCCTTTACTCCACGCTTAATGTCCATTGTCTTTGTCGAAGACAAAGCCGGAGACACCTACACCGATCTTAAATTCGAGGTTGCTACTCGCATCGGCATCGAGTTTGATAGATTAAATGTCTCTTTGGACGAACCCCTCGACGCCTTGATAAAAAAAATTCAATCAGCCAGTCAACGACCTGATCTCCACGGCCTTTTAATTCAAAAGCCAGCCAAAGCCATCTGGCAGCAGTTCCAACCTATCACCTATAACTCATCACCTATAACCTTCCCCGATTGGTGGCATCAACTTACCTCTCAAATTGATCTCCTCAAAGACGTTGACTGTCTTCACCCCCAAAACCTAGCCAAAGTCTATCAGGCTACGTGGACATTATTGCCAGCCACTGTCAAAGCCATTCTCTACGTCTTACTCCAAGCCTTAGACGAGTCAGCCCTGCCATCGATCCCTCGAAACCTTGATGCCAGAGAGCTTCTGATTGCCGTGAAGCCGTTCTTTACTGGCAAAAAAATTAGCGTCGTCGGCAGAAGCGACATCGTCGGTCGTCCCTTAGCCGCCGTCTGTTCCCAAGCCGGGGGAGAAGTCAACCTTCTCGGCTCGATCGACTCTCTCTCTACCACCTTACTATCATCGGAAATTATAATTAGCGCTACCGGCGTCGCCAACTTAATCACCGAAGCTCTGGTTAAACCTGGCGCCGTCGTCATTGACGTCGGCTATCCTGTCGGCGACCTCGACTTTGAACGGGTCAAGTCAGTCGCCGGCTTTATCACCCCCGTTCCATTTGGCATCGGCCCGGTCACCGTTACTTCTCTGTTAGAAAATCTCGTCCAAGTCGTTGTTCAAAAGCACCCTCGTTGATTACAACACCTGACTTAAAGTATTCATAGAAAAATGGAAAATCACCGAATCATCTAAGTCTTGTTTTTGAAAGCGCTTCCAGGTAAAATTAGCCTCATTACTCACACCGAACCGGTCTCCTGATTACTTCGGTTTGGTGGCGGTTTAAGGAGACAGATGTCAGAAAAAGCTTACTCTATAGATCTTAAAGAGCTCTTGGAAGCGGGTTGTCACTTCGGCCATCAGGCCCGCCGCTGGAACCCCAAAATGGTGTCTTATATTTACACCACCCGCGACGGCGTCAGCATTTTTGATTTAGCCAAAACCGCCCAATGTTTAGTCGAGGCGATGACCTATGTTCGTGACTGGGTTAAGGATGGGAAAGACATTGTCTTTGTCGGCACCAAGCGTCAGGCTCAGGCAATTGTCAAGGAGGAAGCCATTAAAGTTGGCGCTCCGTTTATTTCCGAGCGCTGGCTTGGCGGCCTGCTCACGAATTGGAACGAGATTGAAAAACGCCTTAATCGCTTAAGGACCATGCGCCAGGATCGAGAGGCTGGTTTATACAAAAAATATACCAAGAAGGAAAATGTTCTTATCGACCGGGAAATCGCCAAACTCGACCGCTTTTTAGGCGGTATCGACTCCTTAAAAGCCGCGCCCGAGGCCTTATTCATCATTGATACCCACAAGGAAATCGTCGCCGTCCGCGAAGCTAGTCAGAAAAATATTCCCATTGTTGGGATTGTAGATTCCAACGCCGATCCCTACCCCGTTACCAAAGTCATTCCAGCCAATGATGATGCCGTCCGTTCGATTAAACTCATCGTCGCCAAAATTGCCGAAGCCTACGCCGATGGCAAAGCCCTAAGAAAATCCACCCCATCTACCCCCAAAGTTCCAGACAAAGACCAACTTAAAAAACCGCTTAAACCCAAGCAATCAAAATGAGCTGTGACTTTTCTATCTAGATCCACCTAAATCTTGGTAATATCAATTAGTATCGATTAATATCGACGAGTATCCAAACTAAAAGAGCTAAAGGTATTTAATATGAGTCAGCCATCAACACTGACAGCCATTAAAAAACTACGGGCTGCCACGGGCGCCGGCGTCATGGAGGCCAAGCGGGCTTTGGATAAAGCTAAAGGGAATCTTGAGGAAGCTAAAAAAGTCATTACCGCCGCCGGCATAGTCAAGGCCGAGAAACAAGCCGACCGCCAGGCCGAATCAGGCATGGTCTTTGCCTATATCCACCACACTCAACTCTCGGGTACCATTATCGAGCTAAACTGCGAGACCGATTTTGTCGCCAAAACTTCCGACTTTCAAAGTCTGGCCAAAGAACTTGCCCTGCAAGTTAACAGCATGAATCCAAGTTCCGTTGACGATCTCTTAAACCAAGAATATATCCGCGATCCCCAAATAACGGTTAGTGAGCTCGTCAAACAAACCGCCGCCAAAGTGGGCGAGAACGTTAAAGTCAAACGCTTCCAACGCTTTCAAGTCGGGGAAAAAGCATAATTGTGAGTCAATGTCTCTTCTACCTTTACTGTAAGCTAGCGAAAGCTCCGGCAGACGCCTTTAGTCCGTTTTTTTTACAGTTTTCTGATTACTGATTACTGGCAGCTGATTTGTTACAATTAACGGAGGGAGGTCACTCATGTTTGACAAAATGATCAGTCACATGCAGAAGGTTTTGCTTTTAGTGGAAGACGATCTCAAGCTCATTAAAACCGGCCGGGCTAAACCCAGCCTGGTTGAACACGTTAAAGTTGAAGCCTATGAGGGTCAGGTCATGCCCCTCATCGAACTGGCCTCAATTACCGCCCCCGACCCTCACACCCTGCTCATTTCTCCTTGGGACAAAACCATTGTCGACAAAGTCTACAAAACGTTATCAGCCGGCGAACAATCTCTAAATCCAGTGATTGACGGCGACCTCATTCGCATCAGCGTGCCGCCTTTGACGCAAGAAAGAAGAGAAGAACTCGTCAAGCTGGTTAAGCAGAGGCTTGAAGCCGGCCGGCAAATGCTGCGCCAGTTAAGAAACGACACCAAAAAAGACATCGACGCTATGGAGGGAGAACCAGGAGTGAGCGAAGACGACGTCAAACGTTACTTAGACGACATGCAGAAAAAATTTGACGAATTTCTCGTTAAACTCGAAGACTTAGGTAAAACCAAAGAAAAAGAACTGATGGAGCTATAAATAGGGTATCCACTATTCACTGCTTATTATGGTCACCGCCCTTATTCTAATCAATTTTCTAGTCATTCTTTCATTTTTAGTTTTGATTCATGAACTGGCTCATTTTTTAGTCGCCCGCAAAGCCGGAGTCAAAGTTGAGGAATTTGGGCTGGGTCTCCCGCCCCGCGCCAAAATTCTCCTCAAAGATAAACTCGGCACCATCTATTCACTTAACTGGCTACCGATTGGTGGTTTTGTCCGGATGTCAGGTGAGGACGAAGCCGAAGACATAAAGTCTCCCTCCTCGCCGCCCGCCGACAGACTCTATGCTAAATCCAAACGAGTTCGCCTGGCCATAATCGTAGCCGGCACCATCGCCAATTTCCTTGTCGGTGTCATTTTATTCGGTGGTCTCTACACTTATACTGGCATACCCGAACCATTGGGTTACGTCAAAGTCGACGAAGTCATTGCCGACACCCCGGCGATGACAGCCGGTTTGCAAGCGGGCGACAAAATTATTGCGGCCGATGATACGAAATTCCCTACCGCCGATGCCTTTACCGATTTTGTCGGCAAAAACCGCGGTAGAAAAATAATCCTAACCATAGAACGCCATGCCACCAATAGACAGCTAGAAGTCTACGTCAGAAGCGAAACCGAAACTCCGCCAGGTCAAGGGCCGACCGGCATCTTTGTTACCGACACCCAAATTGTCAAACACCCCTGGTGGCAAATGCCCTTTCGCGGAATGGCAGAGGGCATAAAAATTTCCTTAAACTTTATAGTCGGCGTCGTCGTCGGGCTCGGTAATGCCCTCCGGAATTTACTTTTCGCCGGCACAGTACCCAAGGACATTGCCGGGCCAGTCGGCATTGGCTATCAGGCTGTAAAACATGATTTAATTACCCCCGGGCTGTTTTCGGTAAAAAACCTTCTTTTCACCGCCATAATTTCCTTAAATCTGGCCATCATCAACCTGTTACCTTTTCCCGCCCTCGACGGCGGTCGGGCCCTCTTAGTTATTTTGGAAAAACTTACCAGCCGCCGCCTCCGCCCGCAGCTAGAACACTGGCTCAATCTGGCCAGCCTCGGTCTGCTTCTGACCCTGTTTCTTTTAATATCGGCAAATGACATCGGAGTGATTGTTAACGACTCATCAGTTAGGGATTGGCTGAAAGCCATCTTCGGTCGCTAGCTTCTTCGGTTTAGTCATCGCCTGGAATTCGGTCAATGCCTCTTCCGCCCTACTGGCAATTTCCTTTGATGGACTCGCCGCCAGTGTTCGTATGCCTGTGAGTAAGTTTTCCTCGTCGGTGTCGGTTAGAAGAATCGCTGGCATGTCTTCAAATGTTAGTTCAGTCACCGGCGCTGTGAAGGCAGCTGTCGAACCGGCTAACTCCGCTTTGATACGCGCTTCAATCGCTTTGAACAATGCCTCCATCCGCTGCTCATGGAGTAAGTGTTTTTTAGTCTGCTGTTGGATTAGTAGTCGCGCCGCCGTGTCGATAAAAGCCAATTGCGATGTTAGTCCCTGATCGATTGCGGCCTGATTAGCCGTGAGGGCAAGCAGTCGGGACCGAAACGGGGTGTGTTCCGGCAAAGGATAGGCTTGAAGAATGGTGGGTATCTCCAAGATGAGGGAAGCCCGGAATTTATCCGAGTCTGGGAACTGACGCTGACGCCGATCAAAAAACATTTTACTCGTTAGTTTCAGACCGTACCGCCAATCGTGACGGGTCAGAAACGTCGAAAATATTGTCGACGGCAGAATAATTTGCGGGTGATGCTCGAGAAAGTCACGATAGGCAGTTACCCCTCGCTGACCAAAAATCACTCTAATGGTATTTTCCAGCCCTTCGGCCGTACCGGTGAGAGCTTGCACAAAATACAAATAGACATTGGTATGAAATTCCACCACCCGAGGGAGTAGGGGAGAGAAAGCTAAAAGAAAACTAAGCAAACCATGAGTTCGATATAGTTGAAGTAGGCGGTGCTTGGTAACACGCATGGTTAGAATCATTCTAGCAGGCTCCTCCCCTTCTTACCATTATGCGTATTAAATATGTATTATTGCTTAAACAGGTCAGGTTTACAAGGCCGTATTCCCGTCCTTTTCGGCAGGCGGAGTTTGTAATAGAATAGGGTACGAAGTTCATCCTCAGTCGGTGAAGGAGAAATACCAACCATGAAAATGACCAACTCGGCTATTATTCCTATCAGAAAGCCACCAAAAGGCGGCGAAACAGTTAACCATCGCCTCTTAGTTCAAGGCGGATTTGTCAGGCAACTTATGGCCGGAGTCTATATTTACCTACCTTTAGGTTTACGGGTTTTGGACAAGATTCGTCAAGTCATCCGAGCAGAAATGAATACGATTGGAGGTCAAGAGATTCTGATGCCACTTTTGCATCCGGCTAAAAATTGGAAAACCACTGGTGGTTGGGACAATATCGATGTGCTGTTTAAGTTGAAAAGCCGCACCGGCAAAGACTTCGCTCTCGGCCAAAGTCACGAAGAGATCGTTACCCCTCTAGCCAAGGAACTAATTAGAAGTTACCGAGATCTTCCCCTGGCTTTATACCAAATTCATTGGAAGTTTCGAGACGAACTTCGTTCAAAATCTGGATTACTGCGGGGCCGTGAATTTGAAATGAAGGATCTATATAGTTTTCATGCTTCGCAACGAGACTTCGAAAAGTTTTATAAAGAGGTCAAAAATGCTTACCTTAAAGCCTTCAAAAAAGTCGAACTGGAAGCCAAGGTTACCGAGGCTTCAGGGGGAGGTTTCTCAGAAAAAATTTCCTACGAGTTTATGGTGACTACCGACGCGGGCGAGGATGACATTCTTTACTGTGACGCTTGTGAATTTTGCATCAATTTGGAAATTGCCAAAGTCAAGGCTGGCAGCACTTGTCCTAAATGTACCCAAGGTAAGCTAAACAAAGCTAAAGCAGCCGAGGTGGGAAACATTTTTGACTTGGGACAGAAATACGTCAAAGACTTTGGCCTTGAGTATCGGGACGAACAGGGTAAAGCTCACTACCCGATTATGGGTTGTTACGGGTGGGGAACGACGCGGACTATGGCGGTTTTGGTAGAAAAATTTCACGACGATAAAGGCATAATTTGGCCAAAGTCTGTCTCCCCCTATCACGTCCATCTAATCGACATCAATCAAGGTCAACAGGGAGAATTAATTTACAACCGTTTGCAAAATGAAAATATCGAAGTTTTATGGGACGATCGGTCTAAAGCTGCCGGAGTAAAATTTGCTGACGCTGACCTCATTGGTATACCCGTGAGGTTAATTGTCTCTGAAAAAACCAAAACTAACGTCGAATGGAAACGACGAATGGAAACAACTTCAGAAATTATCGACATTTCTTCTAGTATTGATAGAATTAAACAGCTTTACAACCAGCTTTAATAAAATGAATGATATATCAAAGAAAGTTATTACCACTCACCAAAATCCCGACCTTGATGCCATTGGTTCGATTTGGCTTTTACAGCGCTTTGATAAATCAAACTATGACAACTCATCGGTGACTTTTGTGCCGGCCGGTGAAAAGATTAGTCTCAAACAACTTAAAGATCTCAAATTGGATATCACGCAAATCACCCACGTTGATACCGGCGGTAGTGAATTTGACGATCACGCCAATAACACAGGTAATTCTTCAGCCGTCTTAGTCTTTAATTATTTAAAGAGACAAAATCCTTCACTTGTCGAAGATAAGGCACTCGGAAAAGTAGTGGGGTTCATTGATAAAACCGATCACTTTGAGTCTTACTTTTGGCCGGAACCGACGCACGACCGTTACTACTTCATGCTCGAGCACATCCTTAACGGTTATAAATTAGGTGGTTATGGTGACGACCATGACCTCGTCCGTTTAGGAATAACTTGTTTGGATGGAGCCTATACCATAATAAAAATCTACTTGGAAGCCGAAGAGGAAATAAAAAAAGGTACTATTTTTAACACCAAACATGGTCAGGCTTTGGCAGTTGAATGCAGTAACGACGCGGTAATAAAACTTGCTCAAAAAATGGGATATACTATCGTGGTTCGCAAAGACCCGGAGTTAGGTAATCTTCGCATCAAAGCTGCCCCGCTACCCCAAATCGATTTGACTCCGGTATGG